>Ga0326512_10000209_pt1 | contig 51023 bp, 87 predicted proteins | sample 1_2617_0518_D_FD_203652 | JGI IMG/M metagenome (GOLD analysis project Ga0326512, IMG submission 203652) | Bovine rumen microbial communities from UC Davis, California, United States - 1_2617_0518 | ecosystem: Host-associated > Mammals > Digestive system > Stomach > Rumen | place: USA...
AGGCGAAGCAAAATTAACTTAAAATTATAATAGGGGTGATAAAAATGAAAGTTTATGCGGCGCGCCCTTTTCCACCGGCGCGAGCCGAGCTTCAACCTATCTATATAGTAGGCAAATTCGTTTTGAATAATATTCATTTTGATTGCATACCAATTTTTCCCAAAACCCAGACTGCGCAAGCCCATGGGGGGGCGGTAGTCTTTAAGAAATCTTAACATTTTGCAAACGCTGAACCTGTTGCGGCGCAAGGGTTTGCGGGTTTTTGAAAAATTTTTTCAAAAAAAATCAAAAAAATGCTTGACAAATGAACACCATGGTGCTAGTATGAAGATGCCAAGGGCGAGAGGCCTTGAGTATCAAAGCCCCACAGGGGCAAGGGAGAAAAAGAAAATGCTTAACATCACCTACATCCATCAGGACGGCCACACGAGCGACTATCACACCAATCATATAAGCGCGGTTATCTCCTATATGGAGAAGATGCCCAGCATCGTGGCAGCCCACGTCTGGGACCCCGAAACCGGAGAAATTCTCCGGACGCTGGTTAAGTAATAAAGAAAAGAAAGGGGCGAATAAAACGTCCGCCCCTTAAAAAAAGAGAAAAGAAAGGAAGTAAAAAGAATGTACTTTATATTAGATAAAAAAACAGAGAAAACTGTTGCAATGACAGTTTTCAAGGACGCAGCAGAAATCATTGCCACAAGCTTCCCTACCGAATGCATAATCCGGTATGCTGGTGAAAAAAACAACGGCTACAATAAAGATAGTATGTTTTTCACCGAAAAAGAAATAAAGAAAGGGGCTTAAAAGTCCCTTTCTTTTTTTACTTTTTTTACTCAAAACAAATATTCATTATACATGAATATGCATGAATATGCAGCGGCGCGCCCTTTTCCACCGGCGTGAGCCGAGTTTCAACTTATTTATCTGGTAGGCAAATTTGTTTTGGTTAGCGCTCGCCTCGACTGGGTGCTAACTTTTCCTAAAAGTCAGAGCACACGAAAGCGCAAGGAGTGGGAAAAATTAGTTAAAAACAAAAAAATTTTTTGTGCAAAATGCTGAAAATGCAAAAAAAGGCTTGACAAGAATGAAAAAAACGTTATAATGTGCGTAGCACATCACAAAATAAAATCAAAAAAAAAGGAGAACAAGAAAATGATTAACATTCGTAGCATTAGAAAACTCATGGAGGATGACGGCTTGACATTAAAGAACGGCAAGCCAATCACCTATAAAACCGGGTGGCAAGTTGCCACTGAGGGCGTGGAGTGTAAAACCGCAAGAGAAGCAATCAATGCAGTTAAAGATTATGGCGGCAATTGTGGAGTATGGTATTCCGGCGGTATATATTATGTGGATAAAAGCCACCGCGTAAATACGAAACACGAAGCGTTGAAAGTTGGCAGGGCCTGCAATCAGATCTCTGTATTAGGCTGGAGAAAAATGACTTTAGCATACTGTTAAAGGATAAGGACGCATATAATATGCGTCCTTATTTTATTAAATAAATATATAACAATAAATATTAGTGATATATAAATATTTATATATATAATCCGGCGCGCCCTTTTCCACCGGCGTGAGCCGAACTTCAACCTATCTATATAGTAGGCAAATTCGTTTCGGTTAGCACTCGGTCAAGGTGAGTGCTAACACTTCCCGAAAGCGAATGCTAGCCCACCAAAGCGGGAGGTATTATGATAAACATATCAATCATATAGGTTGAAAATGCTGGCGCTCATATGGCAAGAGTGCTAATAAAAATCCAAAAGATGGAAAAACATTAAAAAAGTTCTCAAAATCACTCATTTTTGCAGTTTTTGAAACTCATTAAAAGTGCGGTTAAAAAACTGCAAAAATGAGTGATTTTGAGAACTTTTTGATTAACTTAAACATTTAAGTGAATTAACTACTAAAATGATATGTAATTCCAAAAGTGATAAAAAGTGCGCAAAATGCTCTATTTTGAAAACCCAATTTTTGGAGTTTGAAAAATGGGCGAAAACGTGTGTTTTTAGGAACTTTTTTTAAGTTTTTACATTTTCAATTTTTAATTTTCAATATAATAGTATAAAACGCCATTGCCGCTTTTTGTAGCAAAATGCACAAGTAAAATTTTGTTTTCTTGTGCATTTTGCACAACGATGATTTTTTGATAACTTTTTAGGGCAAAAAGAAGCCATTTTTGTTCAAAACAGGCGATTTTCAAAACTTACCAGTTTTTGGAATGTTCAAAAAAGTTCTCAAAAAAGAAAAAATGAATGATTTTCAAAACTTTATGCCCTTTTTAAGTACGGAATTTGACATTTTTTCTATATGTGCTATGATGGCACCAGACAAGCAAGACACCCCACAGACCCGGCGGGCGGTCAGCAAGTCGGGAGTATTGCAAAACTGAATAGCCCGCCTGACCATTGCGAATAAGCCGCGTTAATCGCGCACAAGTGGTATCAGGGGAGTCCGGGCAAAAGCGCGGGAAAACAAGCCGCGCCACGATACCAAACAAGTAAACATTAAAGGAGAAAAAAAAATGGAATATCGTTATAAAGCATATATCTCAACAAGTGAAATTATCGAATGCGATGATTTTCACACAATCTATAAGGCCGCCCGCCACTTCATCCGTGGCGAAGCTCAAGCGGCAATCATCCTTGATGCAACCACTCATAAAGTGGTTGCGTTAATGGTAGATTGCTTTGCGAAATACTTTGTATTTCGCCCAGATGGAATTCACGCGAATATGCGTGGCTTCATAAAGCAAATATTCATCCAGCAAGAAAATGGCTGGATGTGGGAAGCCGCGGGGTTGAAGTAAAATTCAACCCCGTTATCACGGGCAAAATAAGCCAGCCACGGCATACAGTGGCAATAAGAAAGAAGACCTGCTATGGAAATCATTGAGACTATGGCGGCGCAACTTGCCGCCACTTGCAACGCCGCTAATATCGGCGGCATCCGCCTTACCCAGCTCTTTGGAGAGCTGGAGTACAAAATGCTGCATATGCAGCATTATTCCCAGCGCTCTGTCCTTGCGACAATCAATAACATTGTCGCTGAAATGGAACGTTGCGGCGTTTCCGTCTAATCTAATTACAAGGGGGCGAGAAATTCGCCCCCACGAATATCGAAAGGAGAATAAAAAATGAATCAATTACCTATGTTTTACGATTCAGACAGGTGTGACGCCTGGCTGTACGAAACGGAAACTTCCGTTAAAGAAGAAGACTTTGCGCGGGAGTTGAAAAACTGCGAAGACTTCTTCGATGAGTACAGCTATACCGAAGAAGATGCGCGGTATCTCGCCGAGCTGCTTGAAAAAGCTACTTCTGTTAATGACCTGCAAGAGTGGCAAGAAGAAGCCCTCTCTCTTGCGTAAACAAAAAAGGGGCGAGACATTCGCCCCGTGAATATTTGAAAGGAGAATACCACAAATGACAATTAAGATTGGAAATTACATTATCGAAGAAAATGATTACTCCATGTTCAATCCCGCATGGGGTAAAATGCGCGTCTACTGGAAAAATGGGCGCGTAATCGCCAGGAGCGGCGATGAAGAAGGGCTCAAATTTGAGTCTGGCTTGCCCTGCAAGGCTCCGGTTGTAATGACCCGAAGCCAGGGGTATCGGTACTGGGAAAAGCACTTCCCGAACCGGATTTGCTATGACCTCCCCGAACTGGTGGCCGCAGCGGTAGACCTCTATGATGATTCAGAAGTGGTCTACCAGGCAGACAGAGGCGGGGAACCATGCAGAGCATTACGTTAGGCGGATTTAATTATCCGCCTAACGTAATAGAAAGCATAAAAATTCATATGGCCGGCTAAAGAAAAATAATCCTAGCGCGTTATCAACTAATGCGCTGGATAAAAGAAATGAAGGGAGATACAAAAATGATTAACATTAGGAGTATTATCAAATTGACTGAAAATGATGGTTTGACTCTTAAGGCAGGTAAGCCCATCGCCTACAAGAGCGGTTGGCAGGTTGCTACCGAGGGTGTAGAGTGCAAAACCGCAAGAGAAGCCATTAACGCGGTCAAGGCTTTCAATGGTAACTGCGGAGTGTGGTACGCTGGCGGTATCTACTACATTGACAAGAGCCGCCGCGTGAGCACCAAACGTGAAGCGCTTGAAATTGGCAAAGCGCACAACCAAATCTCTATTCTGGGCTGGCGCAAAATGACGTTAGCATATTGTTGATAAAATAAGGACGCATATAATATGCGTCCTTATTTTATTGAAAATAAATATAAGCAAATAAATATTAATGATATATAAATATTTATACATTATAGCTCGGCGCGCCCTTTTCCACCGGCGTGAGCCGAGCTTCAATCTATCTATATAGTGGGAAAATCATTTTCGGCTAGCACTCGCCTCGATTGAGTGCTAACACTTCCTGAAAGTGAGCGCTAATTTATCGAATGGGAGGGGCATATTTTGCCAATTTTTGGTAATAAAAACATATCAATCATATTAGTAATTTTTTAATGTTTGATTTATATGAATATTAAAATGTATAAATATTCATGTATAAACAACAAAAAAATTGAATATTTATATAAAATATAGCAAAATGCACAAAGTGGAATTTGATTTTTTGTGCAACATTCCAAATTGACAATAGCCCGGGCTGGGCTTATAATGGGCTTGCCCGATGAGGCAGGGCACAAAAACAAATTTCAGGAGGTACAAAAAATGAATCTCAATCAGTTGCCGATGTTTTATGACATGGATATGACCACTCCCCCGGATTATGATGACCACTATATTGAAACTGCTATTGCGGTACGGGACAGCGAATGGGAAGAAGCGCAAGAAGAGCTGTTCGACATTATCGAAAATGCGGATAATATGGAGAACATCGAACTTGATAGGTTATGGGACGCCGCCCACGCCTTAACCGCCAATGACTGGGACGGCTATTGGGAACTCAGAAATCAAGTAGAAGCCTAAACGTAAACCATAAGCGCCGGAACTAAATAAAGCTCCGGCGCTCCCACAAAAAACATTATGGAGGTAAATAAAATGAAAAACCTTAGCACTAAAAACAATCTGTTCGCCCACGTTGAATTACTCAAGATTGAAAATGTGAATGACATAGCTTCTCAGGACTGGACGGGGGATGAGCTGGAAGCGTTTGTAGAGTTCTTGCACCATATGGCAATTATCTACAATGAAAATCGGGCACTGGAAATCTACAAAGATTTCGTCTACAAGCTGAACAGCTACTACAACATGGTAGCAATGGCCACACTGGAAGAACTGGAAGATAAAGAGGATACCCCATGGATTGACGAAGCGTTTCACGCCGCAGCGCTTGCCGCCGAGGATATGGCCGCCGAACTGGTACTCTACGGCAACAGAGAATACTTCAAAAATATTTACGCATAAGGTAAGGGGTGATAACTTCACCCCTACCAAAAGAAAGGAAAATGAAAAATGGAAAACCCCTACTCTTATCTGGTACTGTGCATATTGGTTATCTATGGAATATGGTACATCTTCAAAACCTATACGAACCTTTACCCAATGCAAAAACCGATGGATAGAAAAGTAAACGGATGCTATAATACAGAATGGAGGTACAATAAATGAAAAGTCGTATGAGCTATCATGCAAGAGTCCAGCGTATTGAAAGATTTGAATATATACTAGATACTGTAGGCTTTGGAGAAGAAATAATATGTACGAGCTCGGAAATTAAAGGAAAAATGAGATTACGCATATTAACCGATACTGGAGTAATAATAATAAAAGAAAAAAATGGCGAAATTGTAACAGCCTTTATCGCAAGGATTGAACAAGCAAGTGCAATCTGGTATGAAGCTCGACAAAAGACAATGCCTAATAAACTGTATCAAAAAATTAAAGCGAATAGGAGATTTCAAGAAAATCAACCGAAATATTGATGAAATAGGGGATGAAAAATCCCCTATTTTTATTATATACACAACCGCTAATATGCAACATATTATAGCCGGCGCGCCCTTTTCCACCGGCGTGAGCCGAGTTTTATCCTACCTATATAGTGGGAAAATCCAAAATGAGAAAATGCTCAATAATTTTGAAATATTTTTTTCCTAAAACTGTATAATTATTTATATACAGGGAGGCCCATATAACAATTTTATTATTGAAAATATAAGCCTGCAAGCCATTGCGGCGCAACGATTTACGAATTTTTTTATTTTTTTGAAAAAAAGTGTTGACAATAGCGCCCGGATGTGATACATTATAGGCACAGGGGCAGAAAGCCCACAAGAAAGGAGAAACGAAAATGAAATTCTACGAAATGGAACAGTACGAAATTATGGCAGACATTCTTGAGGATTATCAAGAATGGGCAGATTATGAAGCCGATATGGCTACAAATCCTTACCGGGAAAACTAATCCCGGTAAGGGAAAACATGAAAGAGAGGAAAAAATAATGAAAAAGTTCGTTTATCAGGTAGCAGGTTTTGAGTATGTCGATTATGAGGCTTTTGGGACAGCTTGGAAACAAGCGAAAGCCGAAGCTGCAAGACTTAATGTCGCGGTGTATCGTCTAGTTATCAAGGATGAAAATATTCGACAAGAAGTATATGTCAATGGCGGGTGTTTTCTCTCCGTAGCATATGCCAAACCTGAAAACATTCATATTTTTTAAGGGGCTTGATTTAAGCCCCTTTTTTTTAGCTATTTATATATTAAATATTTATTTATTAAAAATACATCCATATGGCCGGCGCGCCCTTTTCCACCGGCGTGAGCCGAGCTTCAACCTATCTATATAGTGGGAAAATTTGAAACTTAAAATTTTTGAAAAATATTTATACATTTTTTTCCTAAAAATGTATAAATATTCAATAAAGAGGAGGGGTATATTTTATCTTAAAATAATTCTTATAAATTTATTTTTTATTGAAAATACAACGATTTACGAATTTTTTTATTTTTTTGAAAAAAAGTGTTGACAATAGCGCCCGGATGTGATACATTATAGGCACAGGGGCAGACAGCCCAAAAGAAAGGAGATAAGAAAAATGGTTTATTACTTTGATATGGATGGAGTCTTGGCAGACTTCCATTCCAACTACACTAATAGGGCGCAGGCATTAAGCCGTGACTACCTTGCAAGTCTTGCCCCATTCGTTGAGAATGTCAAGCTTGTTCGCAATCTCATAGCCCATGGCGAAAAGGTCTATATCATGACCAAGGCCGCCAACAATGATGCCAAGGCTGGCAAAATTGACTGGCTGGCAAAATACATCCCGGAAATCACGATTGAACAATTTATTTGTATCGTCGGCTCGGGCCGTAAGGTTGACTACATTCGGGAAGCTGGTGTCCTTATTGATGATGACCCAAAAAATATTAAGCAATGGGTCAAGGGTGGTTTTGAAGGCTATCTGGTAGAAACTAAAGGCGCCGCGGTTATCTTCTAACCGCGGCACTTAAAAAAACACTTGATAAACGCCCGGGCATATGGTATCATAAAGCCAAGAGATGAGAAGGAGGCAATAACAATGACAATTCGCTTTGCTAACAATAACGACTTGCCCTTTATCATGCATGAAATCGAAGTGCAGGGCATGGATTATAATACCCCTGCTGACGTGCGGGAAGATATTGCTGCGGGGCGTATGATTGTAGCTGAAGATAATGGAACTATTCTTGCTTCTGTTATTGTAAAGTATAAACCCCATCGTGGTTATTATGCTATCATGAGAATGTGCGTTTATTCTAATGATAGTCGCGGAAAAGGTGTTGCTTCTGCTTTAATTGACTTTATTCTTGCCCTTAACCTTGGAACTTATGGGGCTACCCCTTGGGACGATAACCCAGCAATGCTTCACATTTTTGAAAAACGTGGTTTTGTCTATCAGTATACTTTCAAAAAACATTATTGCTTTTATAAAAAAAATGCTTGACAAACTGCCCGGCTTATGTTATAGTATAATCACAAAAGGAAAAAGGAGATAAAAAAAATGACTTATATCTATGTTTATAATTGGGAAACGGAAGAAATGAAAAAATTTGATTTTGAGTATACCGATGAAGCCGAAGACTTTGCTTCAAATTATACTTTAGGGGAAACAGAAGAATTGAGTATTTCTGATGGCGTAATAGCTATGGAATGGGAAGACTACTTATTTATGTGCCATCATTAAAAAATAAAAAAAGAGGGGCTATAAAAGTCCTTCTTTTTTTTATTTTTTTAATATTTATACCTCCATATGGCCAGCGCGCCCTTTTCCACCGGCGTGAGCCGAATTTCAGTCTACCTATACAGTGGGAAAATTGATTTTGGTTAGCACTCGCCTCGATTGAGTGCTAATATTTCCCAAAAATTGGATCATGCAAAACTATGAGGGGGGGGTAATTCTTAAAAAATCTTAAAATTTTAAGAATACTATCCTTGAAATTTGCGGATTTTTGAAAAATTTTTTCAAAAAAGGCTTGACAAGTGCCCGGGCATTTGCTATAATGGCCCCAGAAAGCAAGAGAGGGGAACAAAAAAATGTATTCTATCACTTATAATCACATCATTACCTGCAAAAAGTCCGGCGATACCGCCCAACAGACGGTGAATTTCTACCACACCGGACAGGTTGAAAAACACGACGATCGCCCGTGGTATGCGGGGAGTGACATCGCAGAAATCGCCGCAAGCGTTAAATCTAACGGCTTTAGCCTTGCGGATGGCCGCACTAATTACGGCGATACGTTGGAAGAAAAGTGGAACGACTTCCGCACTCGCACTGCTTCCCGTGTATTCATTTATGTAACTAACGATTATGTTGGTTACTATATGAATATTGATGAATTTGAAGAATTCGTCAAAATGTGGTGCTACATTAGCACAGAGTCCGCAAAAAATGGCGGACGTTCTAAAGTCCGGTGCAAGCATGAAAGCCAGAAAATGCGGAATTGGTTAGCGCATAGGGCGGGATAAAAAACCCGCCCTAAAATAAAAAAAATCTTGACAAATGTTTAAACTTGTGGTATTATAATACCAGAAAAAGAAAAGGAGATAAAAAAATGACTGTTAATGAATTAATAGCTGAATTACAGGAAATTGTAAATAATGGGCATGGTGATAGGATAATCCAAAATGCCGAAGCAGATGACATTTATTCAATTCTTGACGATGATAGAAATAAGAAAGTAACAATTTATTTTTAATAAAAAGAAGGATTAATCCTTCTTTTTATTTTTTTGAAAAAAGGCTTGACAAATCGCCCGGGCTATGATACAATACAATCACAGGTTGAAGGAAACCGCACTCGGGCAGGAGAGGGGAGAAACTGGCTTAATAGTTACAAAAAAATGACAAAAAATTTCTAAAAATAACTCTTGACATTTATCCGGACTTGTGGTATATTATAATCACAAAAGAGAAAAGGAGATAAAAAAAATGAGTTACTTTATGGGAAATGGTCGTGCTGATACTTGTCGTCATGGTGAAGCCTACAAGGGCAAGGCGGTTGAGTTGATGATTGATGTGTTGGAAGCCCGCGACGGCTTTGAGCTTCACAAGGCAAGTGACAGCACTGGTTCGACGGCAAAGTTCCGCATTTTCTGGGATGGTGAGTGCATTAGCACCGTCTACAATGAAAAGGAAGCGCGGGCACTGTTCAATGATTTCGCCCCTGTCCCCAAACGCAAAGCTGGACGCCCTAAAAAAAACGCGGCATAAAAACCGCGTTTTTTTATTATCTAAATAAAAAAATTACAAAAGAAAAACATTGACAGTTGCCCGGGTTTGTGATATTATAATACCAGAAAGAGAAAAGAAAGGAAGTAAAAAAATGTGGTTCGTGTTAGATAATAGAACGGGGAAAATAATAGCAATGACACCATTCAAAGATGCGGCTAAAATTATCGCCACAAATTTTCCCGCTGAATGTATTATTAGGTATGCAGCTGAAATTATAAGTGGTTATAATAAAGATAGCATGTTCTTTGAAAATTCGCAAGAAATTAAAAAAGGGGCTTGACAAAATAAGCCCCGAATGATATAATAAAATCACAAAGAAAAGAAAAGGAGAATAAAAAAAATGAATTATAGTGAAAATGAATTACGTATTTGGTTTGAACAGATGATTAAGAAATACCCTAATTCAAATATGGAACAGCATTTAAAATCAGTTTATTATATGATGTTTAAAGATGATTTAAATAATTTAAAAGAAGTGCTTGACAAGTAAAACAAAGTATGTTATAATACAGCCAACAAAGAAAAAAAGGAGAATAAAAAAATGAAAAAGTTTGTTACTAAAATTACTCGTGATGATGCAGAAGTCAAATGTGTGGTTGAAGCGGTAGATAAAGAACATGCCGCCCGTCGTTTCTTCGAGATTCTCGGAGAGCATGGGCTGACTATCAAGGAACTGTAAAAAGTTCCTTGATTTTTTTATTTTACCTCTTGACAGAACATCTGGGCTATATTATAAAGTGGGAAATTTGATTTTTATAAAAAAAAATAGTATAATAATTATAGAAAAATAAATAAAGGAGGTTTTGAGATGTCTTTAGAACTTGCCCGGGCACTGGTTATAATTGTAAAGCAAGGCAAAAATAATTTATATTTTTTTTCTAAAATCTATTGACATTTTGAAACCTATGTGCTATACTATAATTGTTCCAAGAGAGAACAACAAAATAAAAAGGAGAATAAAACTATGTACAATGTGCGGTTTACTGATTCTATCCATGGTGAGATTGAGGAAAATTTTGAAAGCTATGATGAAGCAATGGAGTATTGGAATAGCTATGCTGATACTGAATCTTGTGTGGCTGGTGTCATGATGGATTTGGATAATTGCGAGATTATTTGGAATTTTGATGATAGAGAAGTAGAATAAAAAATAATAAAAAAGGGCTTGACAAACAAGCCCTTTTGTGGTATTATAATACCAGAAAGAGAAAAGGAGATAAAAAAATGACTACTTACAGAGAAAACTTGCTTGACCGCATGATTGCTATTTACGGACTTGAAGACCCTATTGTTATTCAATTTGCTAATATGTGCGAAAAATACACCGATAATGCGTGGAATGATGATGTTTTACGGTTATTGGTTGAAGCCCACGAAGCAGACCCTGTTTTTGAGGAAGACTAAAAATCTTCCTCAATCGCCCGGGCGGGGTATTGACAAACAATTCAAAATGTGCTATAATAAAAGCACAAAAAGAAAAGGAGATAAAAAATGAAAAAGCAAGTTATGGATAAATTAGGAAATTGGCTTGATAATTGTTCTTATGTTTTAGAAAATATTGGAGATTGGTTTCTTGACGCATGGCCGGCAATCGGAATAATTTGTATGATTATTTTATCTATTGCGGTTATGGGTTATGCTATTGCCTATGCTTCTGGTGCTTTTTTCGATGAGGTAGAAAATTATGACTTTACTGCACAAGTGTATGATAAAGAACATTATACTACACAATCAGTAAGTTATATTTCAAATGGTAAAACTAGCACACCTGTGTATCATACTCATCACCATTATAAAATAATGTGGGAAGATGGGGGAGAACGTGGAGCACTTGAAATCGGTGAAGACCATTATAATTTAATTAAAATAGGCGATTTTGTAAATATTCATTGCTCTGTGAGAGCAGACAAACAAGGGGAATTACATTATTATTATAGTTTCAAGGGATATTAAAATCCCTTGAAATTTTTTTGAAAAAGGGCTTGATAAATCTAGAAAAAGATGTTATAATAAAGGCACAAAAGGAAAAGAAAAGGAGATAAAAAAAATGAATAATGAAGTTATTAAGGCAATGAACAGAAAACCCCGCAAAGAAAGCAATTTCAAAAAGTGGTGGAGTAAAAACGGTTATAAAGTTTGGCGCATTGTTTTGTTCCCTATTTGGGCTTATGTGTGGAGTAAGGAAAAAATTGAAAAACGTCTAAATGCGCAAAACGCATGGAGCGAAGAACGTGCCAAAGAAATTCTAGACTATTACATTCCTCGTTGCGCTCATTGGGATAATGAGAATAAAACCTTTTATTATTTTAATAATGGCTATGGATGGGAAATGCATTTCGCAAAGTGCCATCTGAAACGGCAAGACCGCCGTTTCTGGAATCTTTACGCGGCATGGCGTATTCGTCCTTATTTAATTAATACATACCAACTGGAAGGGTTCACCAAAGAAGTCGGTAATTGCTATGATGGCTGGACTGAAATCACTTTCAGAATGAAAACAGAGGATTAAAAAATCCTCTGTTTTTTTTTGAAAAAGAGCTTGACAAATCGCCCGGGCTATGGTATATTATAGTTACAGGCGGAAGGGCGCCACACCCGGGAAGTGGAGGGGAAGGACTGACTTTAGGTTACAAAAAGGTAACAAAAATTTTTTTCAGAAAAATTAAAAAAATGCTTGACATTTGCCCGGACTTGTGTTATATTATAATCACAAAAGGGAAAGAAAAGGAGATAAAAAAATGAACGAACTTTTTGAAATGGCAATGAATACTTTGATTTTGTCTGAAAGTGGTAAAGCAATTAGCAAAATATATGGCCGTCATAACTATGTTATTAGAATGGAAATGGTTGATAAAATTGCTTATGTCGGCGGCAAAGGAGCTATTAAAAATAATGGCTTGATGGGTGAGTATATTCAGTATATGGTAAAGCATGGCACTTGCTGGGCTGAATATACCTATAAAAAAGATTTTCTTCAAGCAATTCAGGGCCTTGAAAATAATGGCTTTGAAATTATCTGGAAATAATTCCAGATAATTTCAATTATAAAAAGTTACAAAAGAAAGACATTGACAAACCCAAAAGTGTATGATATAATTAAGGCACAAAGAGAAAAGGAGATAAAAAAAATGCTTAATAACACTCGTAAAATTCTTGAACAGGTTGCGGCTGATTGGATGGGTAAAGACCGTGACTGGGAGACTTGGGAACACATGTTCGACTCTCGTGGGTATAATATGTTTGGGACTACTTATGCTATATCCTATTCTACTTTCCGTAAATATTCAACTTTAGAAAAAGTTGAAACTTTTGTTCCTGTGACTGTTGAAGAACTGGTTAATATGCTTAATGATTGCGCTGGCAATGACCTTTATGGGGCTTCTTGGGAGTACGTAATGCGGGACGGCTTGCCATATGAACGAGTAATTACCTATCGACTTGTAAATATTAACTTTGATTAAGAATAAAAAGGGGCTTGACAAATCAAGCCCCTTATGTTATAATACAATCAGAGAGAACAAGGAGGAATAAAAAATGTACGAATATACAATCCGTTATCTGGAAAATGGCGAAGAGGATTACCTTTATGGATATAGTGAACGCGATCTGATTAAGCGCTATCCCAAAATTCCTCGCAGCCTGTATGTAATAATTTCTCGTGAGTATATAGACTAAACCCTGCTACAAAAGCAGGTTTTATTTTTTTATATAAATACATATACTCGTTAAATAATTATTCATCCAATATGAATAATTATTTATTTGGCGCGCCCTCTACAGTCCGCCGCGCAGCGTGTTTCTATTATACCACATGTCAGCAATTTTGTCAAGCATTTTTTGTTCGTCAAAATGCACAATTTTTTTTCCTAAAACTACCAGTGAACGCCTCGGGGGGAGGTGGGTTGTGCATATTGCACAAATTGAAAAAAATTTGAAAAAACCTCTTGACTTTCCGGGCAAACGGCGTTATAATAAAGGCACAAAGAACGAAGGGAGAACAAAAAAATGAAAGAGAACATCCTTGCTTACATTATGTCTACCTACATGCGCCTTTCCTACACCCATGCCTATATCTTCGGCTATGCTATCAAGGGCACTATATACGCCGCGCGTGTCACAAATGCGGATGCTATCCTGCCCTATATCGCAAGCCTTGACCGCGCAAGCTCCAAGAATGGCGGCACATATAGCGCCAAATATAAACCCAATATGGAAAAGTGGGCAATCATTACAAGCGCCGCCGTGGAAATCCGCCCCATCTGCACTGTTGACTATATAGAACAGCGCAAGGTTGAAACTCACCGCAATCGTGGCCAGCTCTTTGAGGATATGGTTGCCGCCACTTTCAATATGGAGCAGGTTGACAGCAAAAATGCCAAGTTTACCAAGTGTGGTGATGTGATTGCTAAGGATGGCACTCATTATCAAGTCAAGTATAATAAGGCCACATTCAGCGACGAGCGCACCCTCCATAATCTTATGAGCGCCTAATATGGGCGCTCATAAGCCCGGGCGCTAAAAATTTTTTTGCCTCATATGGAAATTCCCTATTGACAAATATAAAAAAATTTGGTAAAATATATATACAAAAGATAAAGAAAGGAATTGATAAAAATGACAATTTGGTTTGATATGGATGGCACGATTGCTGACTTATATGGTGTAGAAAATTGGCTTCCTATGGTTCGAGCGAATAACCCCACCCCATATCTTGTGGCCCGTCCGCTAGTAAATTTGTCTGCTCTGGCAAGGATGCTGAATAGACTCCAAAAGCAGGGCTATGAAATCGGCGTAATTAGTTGGACTTCTAAGACTGGCACTCCTGATTATAATGCCGCTGTAACTGCCGCCAAATATGCGTGGTTGTCCAAGCACCTGCCGTCTGTGGATTTTGACGAAATTCATGTCGTCCCATATGGCACTCCTAAACAGATTTTTGCTCACTCTAATGATGATATTTTGTTCGATGATGAAGCAGAAAATCGTGAAAACTGGACTGGACTGGCTCTGGATGTTACCGATATTATTGGAGCGTTAAAAGCTCTTTAAGTCCCTTAAATGGGACTTAAAGGCCCGGGCATTTTTGTGCATTTTGACTAATTGACAAATTCCAAAAGTAAGAGTATAATAAAAAGCACAGAAAGGGTTCAGTGCTAAATGAAATCAAGAAAGGAAAAATAAAAATGAAAGTTGTTGAAGTAGGTAAAAAAGTACGGGAAGTTCCTCTTTCTTCTCTTAAATTAGGGGATACTTTTATTTTTGATTCGAGGATTGGCATGGTTGCTTCTCGTAATGGACATGATTTTCCTTTGGACTTAGTTTTTGGTCGAGAATTTTACATGCCTTTTAAGGTAAAAGAATGGAAACCTCATGAGGGGCCTGCTATGCTTCCTCCTTCTACTATGGTAATGCCTGTTGATTGTGAATTGCAGTATCGGCTTAAATATTAAGCCGAATGAATTTTGAAAGGAGTTTATTAAATGACCATTTGGCTATTAGGAGTAGCCGGCGGAGTAGTATTTATTCTTCTCTACATGTGGCTGGGTGATAAGTAAGCCCAGCCTAACCGCCCGGGCGGCTTGTTAAAAAATTATCAAATAATTTTTTGAAATGTCCTCTTGACATTTCGAGAATTATTTGTTATAATATAATTGTTCCAAGGGAAAGCGAAGAGAAGCGGGAAGCCCTCAGAAGCGCGCCAGATAGGGTGATGCAGCCGCCATACCACTACCCTATGGAACCAAGGGGAATCCTCTTGAATCGCGAGTCAAGCGGAAAGAGGGAAGAACGTTCCCACCGACAAAAAGGAATCTCCTTGAAATTCAAAAAGCACTCTTGACAGAATAAGTTAAGTGTGGTATAATGAATACAGTCAAGAAGATAGAGTCATCCGAATCTGGCTGAAATAACCCAGTAGTTAGAGGATAAAAAATCAATCAAATATCTTCTTGACAAACTTCAAAAAGTATGTTATAATGTAAATGTAATCGCGGGTATGGTGGAACAGGTAGACACCACAGACTTAAAATCTGTTGAGCGTTCGCTCGTGCCAGTTCAAATCTGGCTACCCGCACCAATATTTTCCTCCTTTCCTTTCTTTCTTTCTCTTTTTGTGCGGTTCCTACCCTTATGGGTAGGAATTGCGCCCGGGCGAAAGATTGTTAAATAAATAACTTTTAGAAAAGGTATTGACTTTTAGAAGAAAAAGAGTATAATAATAATTGTCAAGAGGGAGATGAAAAGACAACTGGAAGTCTCCTATAAGGATAAACCGATTGGGTAGGCAGGTCGCGACTGCTGGAATTACTTGGATAGTGCCAACCCACCAAGATAAAATTTCAAAACCCTCTTGACAGACCCCACAAAGTGTGGTATAATAAATACAGTTAAAAGGGAGATGGAGAAGGGTGAGCCAACGCCGCCATCATAAAAAAATCCCAATGTGAGCGCTTTGCGGGAAAACCCTTTTGACATAAATGTAAGTGAAAAGACGATAAAGACCTGTATACACCCCAACACAAGTTGGGCCGAGGTACAAAAACTACTGGCACGAGTGTACATCAAGTGCGTAGCCGAGAGGGGTTAGGAGCTACATTAAAGTCGACTTGACAGCCTTAAACGACTATAACCAGTGAGGCGGCCATCCCACGGGGAGTGTGGGGAATTTAATTATGCCATCTATCCAACTGCGTAGGATAGTGAGGGGGACGCAGACCCCAAAAAGTGAGCAACTACTTTAGTGAGAGCGCTGGACAGCTCGCCCATTGAGGAGCAAAGTGCTGGTAGAGCAGGGGACTCCAGACGCCAGAACACAAGGGCATGTGGAATGGCAACATCTTTCCTGCATTAAGTTGCAGTTTGAAATCTGCTTATTAAACAAAATTCTGGTGAGGTCTTCTAATTGTTTAGGATATACAGTTAGTAGCTGTAAGATGGTGGTAATCGACTAATCCACCCCGCACCTGTTATGGCCCCTTCTACTAATTGGATAGGTAATCAGGCTTTCAACCTGAAAATGGTGAGTTCAAACCTCCCAGGGGTCACCAATACTTTTCTCTCCTTTCTTTCTTTCTTTCTCTTTTGGCGAAGCGTCCTTTTCAGGGCGCTTTTGTCATTTTTGGTTGAAAATTTTAAAAAAAAATTATATAATTATTATAGAAAATTAAAGAAAAGGAATTGATAAAAATGATTGTTAGTATTAAAGACCAGAAAAAAGAATTTAATAACCACATTGATAATCTTGTGTCAAAGTGCCCGGGCGAAAAGACTAAGGCTGAACTTTTTCACGAGTTTATGGCTAATGAAATGTTTAATTGCTCGGTAGATGAGAATTATTTTTATGAGTTTACTCTTGCTTTTGAAGAGTTCCTGTACTTTACTTATTGTATGGATACCGCAAATTTTAAATATTTTGATTTGGACAGATTTTATTTTTAATTTCCTATTGACAAGTTAAATCTCCTATGTTATAATGATTACAGTAAATGAAAGGAGATAATAAAAATGGATATTAGGAACATGCCCGCCGAAGCGGCGTATTATGAATTTGTGGTAGCAATTCCCAATGCTGACCATTATACCTTTCTTGGGATGTATGTTGATGGACATGAAGCAGAAAAGGCAGCTCTTGAATTTGGTGGAATTGTTATCCACAATGTGCGTATCCATGGTTATCAGCCGCCTAAGCCTAAAGAAAAGTATTATATCTTTAGTGGGGTATGGTCTTGGGGATGTTGGGCTGCTGATGAAGAAGACGCACGCAAACAGTTTGACGATGCTGATTTAATGAGCGATGAAATAAACATCGACTGTGACCATGTTGAAATTGAGGTAGATGAATAATCTACCTCGATTGCCCGGGCGCGTGTTCACAAAAAGTTCATAATTTTTCGGCAAATGCCTATTGACATTCTTACATCTATCTGCTATACTATAATTGTTCCAAGAGATAAATAGAAAAGGAGATAATCAAAATGAGAATGAACTATAAGGAAGTTTGCGTTTCTCTCCAGTGCCCTTTCTGCGGTCGTGGGCATGAGGTCGAGGTCAATGAGACTGACTACTGGGACTGGGAAGATGGCACTCTCGCGCAGGATGCTTTCCCTTATCTTTCGGCTACCGAGCGCGAGCAGTTGATTAGCCATCTGTGCCCTGCTTGCCAGCATGATATTTTTGATTAAGGAGGAATAAAAAATGCAGACAATTAAGTTTCAAACTAATAATAGGATTTTCACTAATCAAGAGAAAGATTTTCTTCAGCAAATGATTACCAAGCTTGATCAAGCTTGTGAAGATTGTGAACTTTGTTCAAACTGTATTTTCAATCAGTTCTGTGATAATGGTAATGGTAAATCACCTTCTGAAGTAATGAGCGAAATCATTTCTACTCTTGGGGTTAATCTTAATTAACCCCAAATGCGCCCGGGCACTTTAATACATTAGCGTATCGTATTGCCCAACCACGGACCGAGGGGTCGATTGTATATAATAGCGAAAAAAATTGCGCGATTTTTGTGCATTATGCTGACTTGACTTTTTTCCCGAAATACGTTATACTATAATTGTCCCAAGGGGATAGAAAGGAAACTAAAAATGAAGATTATTGAAACCGTTGGAGATTTAATTATTGAATTACAAAAGTTACCAAAAGATGCCAGCATTATGATTTTTGATGGAAAAAAGGATTATGTCCCTGTGCAAATTTGTGATTATACAGGTGATGGGGATTATACTCTTGAACCTGACGACAACTTCTAAAAGGAGAGAATAAAAAATGAAGATTCACATTGAGCATTTTGCCACTTCTTACAGCATCACTTTCCACTCTGATGAAAGTGAATATGATGTTGAGAATTTCGGTTCTCTGGATGATGCTATTGCCTATGCGCAGGAAGAGATTGATGTGCGGTGCCAGGCTACCTTTGCCACTATTTGGGATAGCAATACTGGTGAAGTTTATGCTTCTTGCTCTTGGGATGATGAATCTATCCCTGAGGAAGATTATGGCGATTGGGATTATAATGAAGATGAGGGGTTTGACCCCTATCTTGGTCAATATACTTGGGATTGTTGAGGACTTTGTCCTCAACTTTTTTATACTTTTAGAAAACTACAGTGAGCCCGGGCGAAAAGATTGTTAGAAAAATAACTTTCTCATCGTGAGAAAAAAAATCTTGACAAATTTAATTAAATGTGTTATTATAATAGTACCAAAAAAAAAGGAGATAAAAAAATGACTGTTTTGTTTGCATTTTTAGTTGGTTGTGCTATCGGTTTTCTGTGTAATGCTGGACTTGTATGGCTCCTCTGTTGGGGCTTGAAAGCAATCGGCATTACAGCTATTTGTGGTTGGACTGTAGCTTTTAGTTGGCCATTGGTGCTAATCTTTACCATTGCATCTGTAGTTCTTCGTGGTATCTTTGGTGGGTATAATAAAAAGTAAGGAGGAATAAAAAATGGATTTTACAAATATGACTATGGAAGAACTTTGTAAGATGAAAACCGAACTTTATGATGAAATAGACCGTCGGGTTAAAGCCGAAGAACAAAAAGCTATCAAAGAATTTATGGATGCTTTCACTAAGCTCATTGAAATGGCAATAACTGTCACCTATGAAGACTATGAAGAAATTTATACTTTAACAAACCCTGAAAGGTTCCATTTCACATCTCTTTAACCCTTTCAGGGTTAAAGCCCGGGCGCTAAAAAAGTGCTTGACAAAAGACAAAAAACATGCTATAATTAAAGCACAAAGAACGAAAGGGGAATTTGAAAGTGGAAAACTTTGATAAACGCATGAATAAAAAAAGCGGCGAGGAACTTCAGGCTTATCTTGCTTTTCGCCGCAAGGCTGGTCGTGTGCCAGCTAAAAAGGGCAAAGGGTCGTATGACCGCAAATCTTTTAAGAAAGAGGTGGCGTAGGATGAAGAGTCCAAGGTGGCAGATTGAGTCTCACTGGATAAATGATGATGGTATCTGTGAGACTTACCGTTTTAATCAGGTTTATACTAATCTGGATGAGGCTATTAAGGCTTATGAGGATTCTGTAAGACTTGCAGGGTACGGATGGTATGACCTGATTGAAATTACTGAAAAAGTAATTTCTCTTTAAGAAAGAAAATAAATAAGAGGGTATAAAACCCTCTTTTTTTTACGCCCGGGCGCACTGATTGTTAAAATTTTAATTATCAAAAAGCTATTGACATTTTCTAAGAATCTGCTATAATAATAAATGTAAGGGGGACACGAAGGTAAGCCCCCAAAAATAAAAAGATTGGAGATTAAAAAAAATGATTAGAAACAACATTAAGAGAGTTCATGGTCTGATTCTGGCAAAGGATGCTTTGGATAGCCTGTCTGCTGGTACGTTTACCACTAAAGAGTATAATGCCATTAGAGGAAAGGGAAGCACTAATGCTCCTGACCTGCTGAAACTGGGTATCATTTCCATCGACCACATTGATGAATTTGAACTGGAAGTAGAAATTCCTTTCTATCGGCGTGGAATTCAGGAGCATGTCTTGAAAAACGATGCAGGGGAAATCATTAAAGGCGTTGACTGCTATTTTTATAAGCGCGCAGAAAAGGGTGTGCGTACTGCCATTGATGCTTTTTATAATGGTGGGCACCCTCTGATTGAGACTGTTATCTGCAATGGAGCAGAAACCGAGACTATTACTGCCAGACGTTTCCATTATGTTTATCATCCTCAGAAAATGGTTGATAGACTTTACATTGAAAATGATAAACTTAATAAAGTCGTTGAACGCAAGTATGAGCTATTCAAGAAAGCTCAAGCAACCTACCAGAAAGTTTGCTCTGCTGGCTATGACCTTAGCGCTTGCCTTGCGGCAATGTAAGGGGAGAATACTCCCCTACTTTGCCCGGGCGCGCCGATTGTTAAAAATTTAATTATCAAAAAGGTATTGACTTTTTCGTAAAAAAGAGTATAATAATAATTGTCAAGAGGGGAAAATTAAAGATGAGTGTAAGCAGTCTCAACCTCCCTCCTGCGTTTCAAAGAAATTTGAAAAAACCTCTTGACACCTTAATGAATCTGTGTTATAATAAATACAGAAAGTGAGGGAACAAAATGAACGCTCTTATTGATGAACTGATTTCTATTCTTGAGAATTGCGAAGCTAACGATAATGAAATCAGCGATTGTCTTTATGATTTTGCTGATAATCATAGCCATGATATTATTATTGGCTCTGGCGAAACTCGTTATGCGGTTATTTTCAAGCATGATAATTTTGTGCTGAAGATTCCTCGCTATGAATATAGAAATTGTAGCGAGGATTATTGTCAGGCAGAAATTCGCGCCTACGAAAGTGCAAAAAAGTTTCATGTCGAGCGTATTTTGCTCCCTATTGAACTCTACTATACTACCACTACTGGTATTGCAATTTACAAACAGCCTAAATATTCTTTCTCTACTTCAGAAGGTGAGTATAATTTAGGGTATAATGCTTACCTGTCCCGTCGTAATATTCCTACTTACAGACCTATCATTCATAAAATTACTAATGAGTGCAGAGATGGTTCCCGCATTAGTAATCGTTGGATGGCTCGTGTACTTCAACTCTACGGCAAAAAGTTTTGTCGTTCATTTGAAGAATGGACGATGGAAAATAATGTAAATGATTTACATAATTCCAATACTGGCTGGCTTAATAATAAACCGATTATTTTAGATTACGCAGGATATAGGGGGTAAAAACCAAATGTATAGAACAAGGGACAGGCCGTAATAAATTTCTGGATGTTATTATATATTTATTATTGATTGATTATTAGAGGGCGCGCATAATAACTTGCTTTCGTGGTATTCACTTGGCTCTAATGAAATCACGCAGAACGATTTGTTTAGACCATTTGTTTCTCCAACTGTGATGTGGAAAAAATCAAAGCCCTGTGAAGGTTGCAAACTTTACAGCCAAAAGGAAAAGAGTAATGAATGATTATGCGGGGACGCCTGCATAATCATTCAGCGCCCGGACGCAAAATTTTTTTTAGAAACCTATTGACATTTTCTAAGAATCTGCTATAATAATAAATGTAAGGGGGACACGAAGGTAAGCCCCCAAAATAAAAAAGATTGGAGAATAAAAAAATGGTTACTTCTAAGTATGAGGATTTGTATGTTTCTGCTCGCAATGCTAAGATTGCGACTGCGTATGTTGATAAGGCAGTTGAACTGCTCCGCAATTCTACCTTGCCCATTATGCCCAAAGAAATTGGGGTGTATTTGTTTGGGGGCGACTATCTTAAACCGACGAAGTTTTCTGAATCTTATCATCATAAGGTTTGCCAGCGTGCTATTATCGGTCAGATTATGCGCCATCTTCACAAGGCAGGGCTGGTGAAGCGTGAGTATCTTGAAGGTGAGCCTATTGAGATTGAGGACACCGAATGGGTTCCCGATGAACCGTATACTGTACCTAAATATATCAATGTCCACGATGATGAGGGTAATACCTATCAGATGGAGAATCCTAAATGGGATTTTATTAAAGCAATGAACGCTCGTGACTATGGACATTTCGCGCGCGTTAAAAAGACTGTCACTCCTAAGATTAAGGCATGGGTTTGGGTAGGGGAGAGATAATCCCCCACCCAGCGCCCGGGCGCGCGTTCATAAAAAATTCATAAAATACCTATTGACATTCTTTTAATCCAGTAGTATAATAAAATTACCAAAAGGAAAGGAAGTCAAAAAATGAAAGAAAGTCTCATTCGTGAATTAATTCGTTTTCAAGATTTACTTAATGATTTTGTTCCTTTTGAACTTTGGCAACCATGGGCTGAGGCAAATGAAGAAATCATTAACTATTTAGAAAGTGAGGAATAAAAAATGAATGAAATGATAAAAATAATCGCTGTAATGTTTTTGCTTCGCGCGCAAGAGCATAGTAACAAGAAAGAATTTTGGGGCGCAATCGCGTATGATAATGCTTTCGACTGGTTGTGTTATGCTCTTGAAGAAAATAATGACTGTCTTAGTCAATTTGACGGGTATGAAGAAGCAGAGGCTTTTATTAAAGAACATCCTGACCTTGACATGCGGGAGCTCGAAGATTTTATAAAGGGGTGGCAAAAATGATTATTTATGTATTATATATTTTAACAGATGAGGCTCATGTCCTCGGTTGTTCTACTTCGCGACAAGCAGTAGAGGCAGAAAAACAAATAGTTATTAATTCTTGGAAGAAAAATCTTCACCGAACTCCTGATGTATGGATTGAATCTCGTAAGATAAATAATAATTATTGCGATTTCTGTAAATAAGATCCACTTCACCACTTTAATGTGGTGAAGTTTGCCCGGGCAGCAAAGATTGTTAAATAAATAACTTTTGAAATATCTATTGACATTTTACTTTCTATCTGCTATACTATAATTGTTCCAAGGGAAAGCGAGAAAGTGGCTGAGTCTGTTAGGATACGGTCTGCGGGTGGGTGCGCAACGCCTATGATTCTTTCCACAGCCAGTCAGTCGACCTTGTGGAAGCTTCTTACCGAGGAACATTCTCTGGGTAGGATTAGCTACCCTATCCATACAAATTAAATATAGGGAAGACGCAAGAAAGGAGTTAAGTAAAACTATGGTTTTGCTATTGCGTTTGCCACATCTTTAACACTGTATAAGTGTTGAAAAATTTGAGACACTACCCACCTATTGGTACGGTGGGTAAGTGCCCGGGCGCAAGATTGTTAAAAAATCTACTTTTAAAATACCTATTGACTTTTCTACAAAAGAGAGTATAATAATAATTGTCAGGGGGCGATAAGGCGTGAGAAGCTAAAGAGTCTCCCATCGAAAAAATTTTTCAAAGAAATTTGAAAAACCCCTTGACGAGTCCCACAAAGTGTGGTATAATGTAAGTGTAGTAAGGAAGAGGACAGAGGCATCAAGAACGGTTCAAAAAAAATAAAAAAACCCTCTTGACAAATCGCTCAGCCTATGCTATAATAAGTATGTAAGGTAAAGGAAAAACCCATGGAGCCTTGTCCTACTAAAAGGCTTTAGAATCTGGTAGGTAAAATCTTTTGAAAGAGGTAGATACTATGTCTGCTATTCGTACTCTCTCTTATGTCAGCGCTATCGACTATGCCCTGTCTCTGATGGCTCCGCTTGACCCTGAGCAGATTGCCATTGAGCCTACGGCTGAGGGTAAGGAGCCTATCACCGTTGCGCAGGTCATTGAGAAGATGACCGCTCTGCGTGAGGTTCAGGCCAAACGGTCTGGCAAGAAGTCTGATGCCCCCACTAAGGCGCAGATTGAGCGTGCCGCCCTTGCGGAGCGTGTGCTTGCCGCTATGGAGCCTGACAAGGCTTATGGCACTGCCGAGATTGCGGCTCTCCTGCCTGAGCTGGCGGGTGCTACTCCCCAGCGTGTGACCCCGCTGATGAAGCTCCTCGGTGAGCGTGTGGCGGTGTCTAAGGTTAAGGGTAAGGCGGTATATTCTATCGCCTGACCCCTGCCCCAGCAAGCCTACCTTTCTGGTAGGTTTGCGCCCGGGCAATTAGACTGTTAAAAAAATAACTTTTATTTTTCTATTGACATTCTTTTTATTTGTGTTATAATAAAATCACAAAAGGAAAGGAGAATAAGAAAATGGCTACTCTGAAAAACAATTTCGATAATAAGATGGTTCGTATGTTAATTATCAAAATGGGGGAACTGGCTAAAAAGTATCAGGTTCCGTATGATGATAGAGATATGAAAGCATACGAAAACAATACTGAATTAAAAACCCACTGGAAAATTTATGGTGAACTTTTGGAAGAATTAATGGAGGAATAAAAATGATTACAGCAAATGATATTCGTGAAGCAGAACAACACATCATTGATGAATGGGGCGTGGCTGGGGATAAAGTTGTAAATGAAGCTTGTCTTGTACGGCACGTAGCTCCATTTAATGGTGGTACAAAAGAATTTCTTGACCATTGTGTATGCTGTGGAGGGGATTGGGGAGCAATGTTCCTTTCTGGCTTAAAAAAACTTTATCCCTTAGTTTATGAAGCTATCCCTGATGATATGGGGACAACTGGGAATGAAGCATTTATAAATATCATCTATGTGATGATGCTATGTGGTGTTGATACTTCTCGTTAAAAATCTGGGCTGTGAAATTTTTCACAGCCCAGAAAGCCCGGGCTTCAATTTGTAAAGAAAAAAATAATCGCATAAACTTCTAATCATTTGAGTAATTCCTCTTGACAAATTCATTTATTCGTGGTATACTAATATTGTTGACGAGGGAAATGAAGATACACCCCGCAACAGAAAGGAATTGAAAACTATGAACAAAAAGTATATTCTTGTCCTTGATGTGGAAACTGCTGGTGATGTTGAAAAGAATCCTACTGTTTATGACCTTGGCGCAAAGATTGTTGACCTCTATGGTAATACTATAGAACGTGCAAGCTGGGTTATCGCAGATGTATTTCTGGATATGCCTGGACTTATGAAAAGTGCCTACTATGCAAAGAAACTTCCACAGTATTATGAGGATATTAAAGCTGGCAGACGTAAGCTGGTAAAACTTTCCACGGCAAAGAAAATTATTTGGCGGTGGATGTTTAAGTATAGTGCTTTTGATGTTGCCGCTTATAACTGTTCGTTCGACCGTCGCGCACTTAATTACACTACCTATTTACTTTCTAATGGTGAAGATAGATACTTCTTTCCTTATAAAACCAATTTCATTGATATTTGGCGTCTTGCTTGTGAAACTGTTTGTTCTTCCAGAGATTTCCAAAAGGTAGCTTATGAGAATGGTTGGTATTCTTCTGCTGGCAATGTGCGCACAAATGCTGAAATTGTTTATAGCTATCTGCGCAATCTGCCTACTTTTGAAGAGTCGCACACTGGTCTTGAAGATGTAGAAATTGAAGTTGAAATTATGCTTCACTGTTGGAAGAAAGTTCCTGTTAATAATCGTGGTATTATTGGGAATCCTTGGCGAATCCCTCAGAGTGAGTGGGTTTATCGTGAAGCTAAATTTGATGGGGTTATTTAATGCCCCATCAAATTTTTTTATTTGAAAATTTAAAAAAAATATTATAAAATATTTATAGAAAATAAAAAATGAATATTCTTCATTGTCCGGGCGCCCTTGTTAAATAAATAACTTTTGAAAAAGGTATTGACTTTCTGCCAAAAGAGAGTATAATAATAATTGTCAGGGGGCGATGGACGGAGCGCCAACAGAAACCAATGAGTAATAACAGAAACGCAACAACGCCTTGAAAAAATTTTTCAAAGAAATTTGAAAAACCTCTTGACAAGCCCCGCATCGTGTGGTATAATGTAAATGTAAGTGAGAGAGATAAACTCCACTACAAGCCTTGTCCTACTAAAAGGCTTTAGAATCTGGTAGGTAAAAAAATGAAAGAGGTAGATACTATGGCTACTCGTGTTGTTTTTCCCTTTACGCAGAATCAGGCTTTCTCCGCAGTCATTAACCTTGTCAAGACTGGCAAGGCTACTTATGAGAATAAGACCAAGGATGGCGTGGAGATTGTCGAGATTGACCCTGACAAGCTGATTGAGTTCTGCGCCTATCGTATTGAGCAGAACGATAAGAAAGCGTCTGCCCCCAAGAAGCTCACTCCCCAGCAGGAGAAGAATGAGCAGACCAAGCAGGGTATTCTTGCCAACATGGAAGTCGGCAAGCGGTACACTATTAGTGATATGCTGACGACCTTTAGCTGTTTCGAGCCTGCTACTACTCCCCAGCGTGTGTCGGCTCTGCTCTCGCAGATGGGCGCTAAGGGTAGTGGTGAGATTGTTCGCACCGAGGAAAAGGGTAAGGCTTACTTCGCTCTGGCGGAGTAAGCTCCCCAATGGGGTTTGCGGTTATCCTTAAACCGCAACCATTTGCGGGCATAGCTCAGATGGAAGAGCACTTGACTTTTAATCAAGGGGTCGGGGGTTCAAATCCCCCTGCCCGCACCAATAACTTCTCCTTTCTCCTTCCTTTCTTTCTTTTGTGGTGGGCGCTCCTTCGGGGGCGCTTTACCGCCCGGGGTGGATGAAAGTGAATAATTATACAGAGTGCCCCCTCCACTAGCGCCTGGCGCCCTGGTTCTATTATAATATATAGTAGCAAAAAAATCAATTGGCAAAATGCACAAAAATGTTTATAATATTTTTTCCCGAAACTGACTTGACAAATATCAGTAGGGGGAGTATAATAGTTATACCAAAAAAAGAAAGGAATTAAATCAAATGGAAGAAAAAATTTTAGCTTGCCTTAATCGCCATCCTGGTTCCCGCAAACGTGAAATTGCTGGTTCTTTACGGATTTGGCTTTGTGATAAATTATTTCTTGATACCATGAGCAAATTAAAAAATGCTGGATTGATTCAGTATGTCACCATTAATGATCCTGCTAATATGGAATTTTATGATAAATGGTACTTGACAGAAGCTGGGTATCGTGCTATAATGAATGTAGACTAAAAGAAAGGAGAACCTCAAATGGCAAAGCCTATTTTGAACGAGCGCACGATTGCTGAATACATGAAAGTCAATAAATGTAGTCGTGAGGAAGCCATTGACCTTATCAAGTATGACTGTGATGTAGAAGATGGTAAGGAAACTGAATATGACCTGACCGAAGAGCAGAAAAAGGTTGTACAGGACATGAACCGCAAGATTGACCACAAGAAGCATGGCACAGTCAAGCGGGAGCGCAAGCCGAACGAGTTAAAAGAAGCACTTGTCGCCGCCCTTGCTGATTACCTTGAAAATGCTTGTGAGTTTGAGCTGAATGGTGAAACAGCCTACTGTGGGGATGTGGAAATCACAAATAAAAACCGCATGATTCACTTCACTTCTGGTGATAAAGAATTTGACCTCCAGCTCATTGAAAAGCGGGCAAAAAAGACTTAAACCAATGAAATCCCGAACTTTTTCGGGATTTCGGCCCGGGCCGCGCAGATTGTTAAATAAATAACTTTTGAAAAAGGTATTGACTTTTCCGTGAAAAAGAGTATAATAATAATTGTCAAGGGGAGATATAGCCCACAAGAAAAAATGCCTTGTTCCACTAAAAGGCTTTAGAATCTGGTGGATAAAATTTTTTGAAAGAGGTAGATACTATGGCTACTCGTGTTACTTTTCCCTTTACGCAGAAACAGGCTTTCTCCGCACTGATTTCTCTGATTGAGACTGGTGAAGCAAAGTATGAAAGTGTCTCCAAAAATGGCGACAAGGCTATTGTCAAGCCTAACCTTGACATTCTGGTTGACTTCCTTACTTATAAGGTTGAACAGGCAGATAAGAAGTCTGATGCCCCTCGCAAGCCTACTGCTAAACAGGTTGCCGCTGTCCTTATGACTGATAAACTTTTTGATGAAATGGAAAATGGCAAAGCATATAGTATTGCTGATATGATTCTCAATTTTGATTGTTTTAAGGATAAGCAGATTTCTTCACAGTATGTAACTTCTCTTTTGCATAACCTTATCAATCTTAAAAAGGTTAAACGCATCTCTGAAAAGGGCAAAGTTACTTTTGCTCGCATTGTATAAAAATTCAAAACGCTTTAAGGCTTTAATGTCTTAAAGCGTGGCCCGGGCGGCGCATAAAGCACTTGACATAATTTCATTTATGTGTTATAATTCCAGTAGCAAAACAGAAAGGGAGTGCGCTTAATGGCTGATAATCCTATCTCTTGGTTTTTCCTTATGGTAATAGGTTTATATTTTGTTTATAGGTTCTTGCGGGCGGTATGCCTTGAATATGAAAAGCGCTATAAAGAGCGAGAAGATTATGTCAATCAAGAAATTTTTCTTCAAAATACTATTGACAAATTAAACATTATGGCGTATAATAAGTATATAAACAAAGGGGGTAATACCAATGAACATTATGATGCTTGATTGTGAAACAACTAATAGCCTTGAAGACCCTATCGCCTATGATGTGGGTTTTCAGATTTTCGATGAGAATGGGGGTGTTCTTGATGAAGCTTCGATGGTAAATTCTGACATTTTCCTTGATAAAGAGCTTATGGAAAGTGCTTACTTTGCTGATAAAATCCCACAATATTGGGATGAAATCAAGATGGGCGCGCGTGATTTAATGTCGTGGCACAGTATTAAACAGCGGTTGTATGGCGCTTATAGTTATCATAATTGTGAAGCGGTATGCGCTCACAATGCTCGTTTTGATTATCGTGCGATTCACTTGACCCAGCGTTATATTACTACCAGTAAATTTCGTTTTGTCTTGCCGTGGGGCGTTGAATGGCTGGATACTCTTAAAATGGCAAGAGTTGTCTTGAAAGATGATATTGATTACAACAAGTATTGTAATGATAATGGTTATATTACTTGTCGGGGGCAGCCCCGTTTTACCGCAGAAATTCTTTATCGTTATATTACAGGTAAAGAAGATTTTGAGGAAAAACATACCGCTTTAGAAGATGTTCGTATTGAAAAGTTAATTTATTTTTATTGTTTATCTCGTAATCCTGATGTAGATGGTAGGTTATGGCCTCCTAAGATTACTGGTTGATTACAACCAGTAATCAGGGCCCGGGCGAAATGCGTTTACCAAAAATTTAACAATTAAATGTAAAAAAATTGGCAACGGCACTTGACAAACAACACCCTATGTGCTATACTATAATTGTTCCAAGAGATAAGATGAAAGGAAGTAAAAAAATGACTCGTAATGAAATTATTGCTTACCTGTGCGGGCATCCTGGTTCTCGGCTTGATTATTCTCCAGTCGTGACAGAACTGGAAAAAGATGGAATGATTCAATGCCGCAATAATGGAAAATTTTATCTTACTCCTGTGGGTTGGAGAATTGCTATGTGGAAATGGGAGGTATAAAATAATGGATAAAAATTATCTTTTTGTTTGTGTCCTGAAAATTCTTAAACACCGTATTGATAATGCGCACTCTCCGCAGACTAAAAGCGCGTTAATTTTCGCTCATAATCTTTTGGTTTATGCGCTTCGTGGTGATGCTACTGCGATTGATAAGGCTATGGAAAAGGAGGGGCTGTAAAATGAAGACTGTTAACGTAAGAGCAAGGATCACTTATGATTATGAAGTAGAAATTCCTGATGATGAAAAAAATTGTGCTACAACTGACATTGCTTGCTATTGTGATGGAAGTGATCCTATATATTCTGATATATGTAAGTTATTGATAAATCATCATACCCAATGGGAGGGTGAACTTGTCTCTATTACTGACGGAGATACTGGTGAATTGTTATGGTGCGGCGAGTAAGTCGCACCTAACCGCCCGGGCGCAAAATAGGTATTGACAAATAAAATAAAATGTGCTATAATCATTACAGAAAACAGAAAAGGAGAAATTAAAATGGAAAAATTAACTTGGGCAAGAATGTATGAAATTTATAATAATTGTAAAGTAAATGACTGTGATAATTGTCCATTGTCTTTAGCTATGGATGCTGATGGGAATACTGCTTGCTCACTTATTGGGCCTCTCCAGGACGCTATGGAAAATTATAATGATTATATAATAAATATATTGACAAATAGCTAAACTTGTGATATACTAATTTCAGAAACAAAAAAAGGAGAGACAAAAATGAAGGTGTATGATTTTCTTTTTGAATTAACTTGCGGCGACCATGAAGGTGAATTTATTTTGTGTGAAGCGGAAAATCTTGATGCCGCTTATTGGTGGCTTGTATTTATGCGTGGTTTTGAATATGAGGAACTTCATTTCGTAGAAAAAATGGAGACTTGGGAAGGTGAACTTCTTGGCCTTGATGTTTATTAAGGAGAACAGAGGAGAACTAAAAAATGTATATTATCCTTATGCCTAATAGATTATGGTATACTGTTGATACATGGCAAGAAGTAAAAGATTTCTTAAAAGTTATCTTTTCTTCTGATAGTAATACTTTTTATAAAACAAAAGTTTTAAAAGGTATTGCTCAATATCAATGGGAAGAGATGTATATAGCTGAATCAATAGTAAAATAAAAAAATAATTGCTTCATCGCTTTAATGCGATGAAGCTCCCGGGTGCCGATTGTTAAAAAATCTACTTTCAAAATATCTATTGACAATTCCTTTTAAGTTTGGTATACTATAATCACAAAAGGAAAGGAGAAATAAAAATGGTTAAATGGTTTTTTGTAGATACCCCTTTTGAATTTCAAATTTTTACTAATGATACTTTTACTTGGTATTTACCTACAAAAGAGTATTATGAAATTGGTGTATACAAGTGGTCTGTTGGACTTGGGAAATATACTATTTGTTGGGACTTGCCAAAATTAGGTAAAGATTATATTCAAACTCCTAGTGGCGATTATGTTTGGCGTTGTGATGATGAATGGAAAGAAGCAAAAATCCGTTGGGATTTTGAATTAAGGAGAAAAGAGGTTAAAAAGATGAAAATTGTTGAACGATTTAAGGACGCAAATATGGCTTGGCGTTTGAATTATGATTTTTTCAGTTTGCCGTTGGGAGTTTGCATTGAAGCTTATATTAGAATGTTAATAAAAGGAGTAAAATAAAAATGAAAGAATTTTACATTGATTTTTCTGGTTATGTAAAAGTTAGAGCTGAAAATGAGGAGGATGCTGAAAGGAAGTTTTGGAGACATTTTGTAAAAGATTGTCCTGAACCTTTTAGTAATGATGTATGGGATATAGATGGTATTGAAGAAATTAACAATAATATACCTATTGATAATCCTAATAAACCTACCTTACAGGATTTAGAAGATTTTTGGAATGATAGATAAGGGGTGTATTATTATACACCCCTTTGAATATTTGCCCGGGCGCTGGGAGTAAGCAATCGCTTACTCCTCTTCGTCAAAGTATTCTCGTAGAATATCATACAGACCACGCAGGTCGCTGTCGTTCATGGTAACGCCCTTACCCATCTTCTCATGGGTTTCATCCCACTTGCGCAGGTCAAACACAGGAGCGCGGTGATTCCACGAAATGCGGTTCAGTTCAAGAGTCTTATTGCCACTGTCAACAACTCCGATAGTTTCCACAATGTCATACACGATTTCAGCCATAGTATCAATTCCTTTCAAATTTTTTTGGAGGTTTCTTGTCCCCCTTACAATTAATAGTATACTACTAACCCATTCAAATGTCAACCCCTTTTTTGAAAGTTAATAATTTAACAGGCGGCCCGGGTGATAAAACTCATCCGGGCTTAAGCGCATCCCTGCCGGCCGCTGAAGGCCGAACTTCCATTATATCATATATTCGAAAATTTGTCAACCAAAAAATCGCACAAACTTGCCCCTTTTTATTTTCCTGAAACTGTGCAATCTGCACAACTACCCCTCCCCTGTTAAAAATTTCACAATTTGTAACCATTTTGTAAACTTTTGTAATCTTTTTGTAACTTTTTGTTACCTTTTCCGTCCGTTTTTAGCTAGTTTTTTTACCCCATATGGGCCCATATTTGGTTGAAAGTTGGAGACCAGCGCGTCGCTTACTATAGCCCTGCGCCGCTCCGGCTCGTTGAAAGTGCCGTTGGAAAATTTTACCATCATATGCAACGGTTTTTGGTTGAAAGTTAAACGCAATGGGGGTGGTGTTTAAGACGGCGTGCGCATTTGACAATTAAAAAAAAATTTGATATAATATCAAAAAAAACCATTTTTTCTTTGGTCGCAAGTCCCAAGAGGCTAGTAGTATTTTTATATGCCGAGAAAATTTGACAATTAAAATTTTTTTTGATATAATATAAAAAAAACACATTTTTTCTTTGACCGCAGGAACCAAGAGTCAAGAAGAAAAGATGCGCGATACCTATATATAGATTTTTATTTACTTTAATCTAGAAGCCTCTATTTTAATTCTATTTGCCTCGTAAAAAAATTGTCTTTCTCTTTTTCATACCTTTACAAAAAACCTTTGAAGATGGGACAAGGTGCTAACTATGCTATGGTCTCTCTGGAGGACTGGAAAGTTTTAAAAAGTCCTTATGCGCACTATATAATATACAATAGTGAGGCAGAAACATTTATTTTTGTATTCTATTTGCCTCGTTAAAATTTTTATGAATTGATGAAAGCATTTCCACTTTAAACTTCTGTAATGTTAACAAGTGCTGTGCTGTAGCTTTGTCCTAGAAATGACTGAGAAATTTTTGAGAGTATATAAAAAGAAATGCGGTCAGGCGGAGGACGTTTTATTTTATCACTTCCCTCACTTCGTTCGGTCGTGATAAAATAAAACTATGCGCGCACTATAATAAAGGCGTTCCCCACCCTCCCACCCTTTTATTATACCATATTTTTTTAAAAATATCAAATAATAAATTTATTAGGTTAGGTCGAGAAGCCAATATTTTAATTGAATTTGCCACGCTTCTAAAATTTTGAAGAAGTGAAAGGAACTTTACCGGAGAATTCTGTAGATGGGACAATAGGTAAATCCTGGTATGTGATTTTCCAAGAGAGGGAAAGAATTGAGAGGTATATTGACAATTAAAAAAAATTTTGTTATAATATATATAGAAAAAAATAAAATGTACCTTGATAAGTGAATAGAATTGCGGCAGGAGGCGCAAAGGGAGATTGCGGCAGACGATAACGATAAATCAAAACGCCATATCGCTAGCATAGGGGAGCGCAGGTCTCTTACATACAATTCTATTATATTATTACGTTTTACCAAAATTTTATACAATTCTATTACATTTTGCCAAAATTTTATACAATTTTATTATTCCGCCACAATCCCATCCAATAGTCTGGTTCAATCACTAGGCTATTTTTTTTACATTCCCTTCGACGCCCCTAAACAATGTGCGCATCTATTATATTATTCTTTAATATAATAATCATTAATTATATTATCTATAGTATTATCTATATCATATTCATTCTATTTAAAATAATCTAATATTTTATTACTATCTATCTATAATAATTTACAATTACTATCAAATAACTAATATATACTATCTATTAAAGGTAATAACTATTCTATATTCTTATAATTCTATTTATAAAATATAATCTATATATATACCTATAATATATTATATAAATTATCTCTTACTAACTACTCTCTTAACATAAATATATAATCCCCCTATTTTATTTCTATACTGATTTTGCGACAGTTTCGCCGCTATTCAGTCGCAATTTGCGACAATGGGATATTTTTTCCAAAATTTAATCGCAAATTGCGACAATTTTTGTCGCAAAATGCGACTCAATCGCAGTCATTCTTTCGCAAAATGCGACAATTTAATCGCAATTTGCGAATATCCAGCTGTCATATAGCAAAATCTAATTAAAATTGTCGCAAATTGCGAATATCCAGCTGTATTTTACATTCTTCATATAGCCCTCATTCTTTCGCAATTTGCGACAATTTAATCGCAATTTGCGACTGTTCAACTGTCATAGAGTCGCAAATTGCGACAATCTTTTTAAAAATCATATTTCAATTTTGAAATCCCCTGCGCATAAAACTCAAAAATCCCCGGCTCCAGTTCCACTAAATACCCTTGATTTTTTAATTCTTCAATACCTCTATAATAACTATCCTTCTTAATACCCCATTCTTCGCACGCCTTTTTTGAAAGTGAAAAATCAAAACCATTCTAATTCATCGCTAAATATACCCAAAGCTTGAACTACTCCCCTTTTAAGTTCTTCATAGCATTCTACGCAGCCTAACTACCAATGATTCCAAAAGTTGGTTCATCTTTTTTAACTATTTTAACTTTATATTGATTTGGATACGTAGCCAAGAAGCCTCACCGCCTCAGTTATTATGAAAGGCGGATAATTCTCTCCTGAATTTCTCAGTATCTTCAAATACCCAGCAATTAAACTTTGAATTAATTGGATTCGGCATAGTCTATACAGGAAATAATCCTTTACTAACTAAACCTTTCATTACACGTAATGAATAAATAATTTGAAACTTTTTTTCGTCCATTGTTTGCTTCCTTTCAATTAGATTATATAATAATTATATCAAAAATTTTTACTTCCGTCAAATTTGACTTAAATAAAAAAAAATGCTATACTTATAATATAAAAAGAAAGGAGATATTTATATTGAAATTTTGCTTATCCTCTCGATAGACCCCAGAATATTTATCTCAAGCAGACGAAATTCGTATCCTTTCCCGTGATATTGAACAAATTTTCGACCTTCTCGATACATATCCCGAAAAAACTTTCATATATAACTTAGAAGATCTAAATGACGTAAAAGCTACTTTAGAAGAATTAGCAAAACTTTGCCAAGGTCGTCTTATCTTAGCTTTATATAATTTAAATGATATTGATTTCGCAAAACAAAATAACTATCCATACTATTATATTCGTCCTTGTAAAACCCTTGATGAAATTAAAGCGCTTAAAACTCTTGGCGTTAATCAAATTCTTATAGATGAACCTTTAACGCATATGCTTCATAAAGTAAAATTAGTTTGCGGCAATATTAAAATTCGAGCAATCCCAGTTTATTCTTATCTTGATGGAATTCCAAGAGAAAATGGGGTATGCGGCAATTGGTTTCGTCCAGAAGATGTAGAAGCTTATAATATTTATATAGATACTATTGAATTTGGTTCCCAACCTCAAAAACGTGAATAGGCACTCTTCCGCATTTACGCTAAAGAGCATGAATGGCCCGGCGATCTAGGACGTATAATTTCCGACCTCAATTATGTTGGGGTAAATCGTATGCTTAATCCAGAATATACTATGAAACGAATGAATTGTGAAATGATATGTTCTGAAGGAAAATGCTCTATATGTTATAATCTCTTGGATTTAGCTACTGAAAAGAAAGTGCGCGAACTGGGTTCGGAGTTCCATAAGACTAGCAGAGAAGAACTACCAAACCGCAAGTCTATAAATAAAGAAAGCGAGAATAAATAATGGATACAATAACAGTAACAACAAATAATACAACAACTTTAAATGATAGTATTTAGAATACTATTTAGGATCTAGTAACAACATCAACTTCATCACTTGGTTTAACAAGTAATGATTATACAGTAACAGATTATACAATAACACCATCAACTTACCCACCTAATAGTTTATTATGGTCTGATGGTACTTTGAATTTTCAATGGGTTGATACAAATAAATTATATTCTAATAAAAATAATGAAAAGGAAGATAAAGATAATATGAATAATGAATTTAATTTTGGTCCTTATAATGCTCCTAATGTACGTCTTTCTCCTTATGGTATGGCAATTAAAAATAAAAATGGCAAATGGGTTTCTTATGATCAAAGCACTTAGACTTTAATTGATGTAGATATTATTAATCTTAATATTGATAGTAAAAAAGTCTTTTTTAAAATTCCAAAATCCGTCTCTTCCGTAGATATTGGTGATATCGTCGTACATAACGATACTCCTGTCTTTGTAGAAGAAGTAAAAGGAAATAAATTTGTAGTAATTAATCCATATGAAGGCACAGAATTAACAATTATCGCTCCAACCTCTCCTTATGGTTATAGCTATCTTCCAGTTATTATATCTTTAACTGATTATTTCCCAGTAGCCGATAATGATAATCCATTTGGAAATCTTTTACCGGTAATCTTAACAGAAAATGGAAATAGCTCAAATACTCTCTTGGCGCTTTTGGCGGCCAATGGTAATCTTGATATTGATCCTATGTTACTTTTAGCATGCAGCGGCAATTTCAATCCATATTTATTAATGGCTCTACAAAAGAATAATGCTTCTAAACCAAGATATGCAAATGAAGAAGCTAGAATTATTGGAGAAAAAATAGAAGCAGCTCGTAAAAGAGTAGCTCAAGTAAAGAAATCAAAGGTAGAATAAACAATTCTACCTTTGATTTTTTTAAAATAAAATGTTATAATATATTTATGAAAAAAATATAAAAAGAGGTATAAAAATAATTGTCTGCTTTTGACTTACTAACGGAAAAAGATAGAAATTTAATTGATACTTATATTCATTATTATGGGCCAAGTCAAGATCCTGATATATTTGATTGGTCGAATTAGAAAATTTTGCGTGTGCTTTTAGATCAATGGGATAAAAATAAATCCAATGATTTATTACAACTATTTAATAATGAATTAATCTTACGACGCCCTTATACTTATACAATTTTAGAAGAAGCACTTGTTGGAGAAATTCTTAAATATTTAAAACGATATGATGATGATCCATTCTTAAAATGGTGGTATAACTTAAAATGGAATTCTGATTTCCAACAGATAACATTAAATCCAAAGCCAATAACCTATCATTGCTTAAATTATTATATTAATAATTTATTTTTAAATGAACAAGATTTAGCTCATAACGCATATCAAGGCGAACAATTTATAATTAATTTTCCTTCTGGAAAAACTTTAAAAGTTTGTAAAGGTATGAAGCCAATGAAAATCTTGGCAAAATTTATTCAAGAATTTAATGGCCCAGTTGACGCTTTCGAGCAATTTCGTATTTGGCATTCTCAACAGCTTAATCAAAAACATATGGATGGAGAGTTATGTCTTTCTATTCATCCTCTTGATTATATGACAATGAGTGATAATAATAATGATTGGACTAGTTGTATGCGCTGGACCTTATTTAACAATAGAATGAATACTCATGGAGATTATAGATGCGGAACTGTATCGTGTATGAATTCTCCTTATATTATTGTTGCTTATCTTCATAATCCAAATCATAGTTTTAAAATTGATGACGATTGGGAGTGGAATAGTAAACGTTGGCGAGAATTATTTATTGTTCAAAAAGGAATTATTAATGAAATTAAAGGGTATCCATTCCAAGACGAAAATCTAACTAATGCAGCGCTTATGTGGATTAAAGAATTAGCGCAAAAAAATCTCGGTTGGGAATATAATAATGAAGAAACTAATGTCGTCAATGAACTTAGTAAAGATAAAAATAAATCAATAACTTTATCTTTTAATCCAGGAACCTTTATGTATAATGATATGGGAACTTTAAATTTACATAGAGGCCGAATTAATTTTGATGTGCTTCTTGATTCTAATTATTATGAAATTAATGAATATAAAGAGCCGAAAGATAAAGAGTTTTCAAATACTTTTATTCAAATTGAATATGGTGGAATAGCAACTTGTATGTGCTGTGGAGAAGAAATTATTCCAAAAGAAAATGAGGGAGCGGAGAATGCGGTCTTTTGTGCTGTATGCGATAATATTCCTAGATGCCCTTGTTGTGGAGAACCCATTTATTCTCAAAATCATATGTATTACGTAGATGAATATGAAGACCCAATTTGTGAAAGTTGTTGGGAAGATGATAGTTCTTATGATTGTTTTGATTATGATACAGCTCATTTAATATCTAATATGACAGAAATTTCTTTATTATTAGGATATAACGAAAAACGAGAACCAGTATATTATAATTTTTCCACTTTATGTTATCAACCAGAATATAATCGTGGATTTTTAGATGTATTTTATGATAATGGATTAAAATATAATCATTATCGTGGAGCTTATGTCCCAATTACTTATGTACGTCCTGGTATGGAAAATACTATAGCAGATATATTTGGATTTGTTTTAGATAAAGATGGCACTTATAATAATCTTTTAAAAGATTATGGAGTTGTTCGTCTTCCTGAAGAACCAATTATTCCAGAAGAAGAATAAATTTGATTTGAAAATTTAAAAAAAATATTATAAAATATATATGTAAGATAAAGAAATGAGTTTAAATTAACAACTTTAGAAAAAATCTCTTATTTGAAAATTTAAAAAAAATATTATAAAATATATATGTAAATAAGAGATAAGAGGATGGGTAGTAGTTTTGGAGTGGCAACGAAGAGACAGGTGGTTCTAATTCACTCCCGCCGAGACGACCTCTATAATCAAAAGTTAAATAGCAAAAATAAAAACGTAAACTACCACATAGCCGAAGAAAATTATTTAATGAAAGGTGTTAAAACTATGGCTACTAAGAATACTCGTACTGAGCGCGACATTTATACCTCTATGATTGAGGGCAATTTTGACCCTGCGGAGCTTGCAGAGTTTGCTACTAAGAAGCTGGCGCAGCTTGATAAGCGTAATGCTAGCGCTAAGGTTCGTGCTGCTAAGAAGCGTGCGGAAGCAGATAAGCTGCTTGAGGTTGTTTTGAATTATGTGACTGATGAGCCTCAGTCTCGTCAGGATATTTTTGATGCTATCGTGGCAAATGAGCCCGAGTGGGCTGAAGTAAAGCTTGGCCAGGTTGGTTTCCGTCTTACTTCTCTTTGTAATGATGGCCGTGTTATTAAGCAGGAGGCATCTGTCCCTGGCGCCGATGGAAAGGCAAAGAGGGTTGTCGTTTATACCCTCGCGTAAATAAAATTTCCCATCTTTAAAGATGGGATTTTTTTTATCAGGTTGCTTGCGCCGACCACAAATGCTACCCCCGACCCTTGAAAAAAATATCGTTTGGAAAATGCGCGACCCGGTTCTGTGATTCTATAAGTCTAGCTTGGAGAATCTCGGGGCCTGGTTCGCGCATTTCCTTATTGACAAAATAAAAATTAAATGATATAATTATTATAGAAAAATTATAAGGAGATTTAAAAAATGAGTCATAATCCCGCAAGTGCTTTTCTTGGTTATGGTTATGTAATAAATAAATATGAAGATTGTCCTATGCCAAGCCATTTAGAAAATTATGATCGTAATCCCGAATGGGAAGACTGGGTTGAAGAGTTTGGTGAAAGTGATTTTTATTATCCTATTGATACTTATGATAATGAAATATGCTTTTTTGGTATAAAATTAAGTAGCACTGTTGTAACTGGTTATTATGAAAAAATGGGTGATGAATTACCTATTTTTCATCCTGATAATTGGAAGAAATTTGAAGAAGAATTTAAAAAGTTTTTTCCAAATGGTTTAAATGATAAACCACAATATATATTAGCAAATACTTTTTGGTTTTAAAAGGAGGAATAAATTATGGCTCGTGGAGCAATTGCTAAATAGGCGGTAGAAAATAAAATTAGAGAAATATTTGGAAAAGATTTTGTAGGAGTGGACTCTTCTACAAAGAAAATTTATGTTCAAGCAGAAGAAGACGGACAAATGGTATAGGTAGCAATTAGTATGACATGCCCTAAAACACCTTTTTCAGTAGATAGTGATTTTGTTGCTACAGGTAATTTTGGGCAACCTGATGTATTTTAGCCAGCAGAAATCACAAGTGAAGAACTTGATAATGTTCGTAAATTAATTAAGGAATTTAATTTATAATGTTATATGAACGGCAAATAGGTTGGGTGTTATTCCCTGACAAGTCAAAACCAGAAGAAGGTAAATTTTGTTTAAGATATAATGATCTTACTCCTAATTTTACTGATATGGCAAAAGATACTTATGATGCTTCTTATTGGTTCAATTATGGGGTTTCTTTTGGAGAAAATTATACTCATTATAAAATATATCAAGAAAATGATTAGATTATTATTGATTTAACAGGAGAATAAAATGAACGAAATTTTTTATTGTGCTACTTTTGAAAGAGAATGTAATAGTTATTATTTTCATTCAAAAGATAAAGCAAAAGAATTTATTTGGCAAAGTTATTTAGATGATTATGATTATACTGACGAAGAAACTATTATAGCAGATAGAGAGCAACTTGAAAAAGAAGATTTTATTGAAGATTATGCTTGGATAAGTGAAGAGGTTTTTGAAGATTAATGAAGATGAATAATTCTGGGCCCTCTATGTATATTTGTTTTCGTGATTGGAGTGGCAGCAAGAGTTTTGGCGTTTTAAAAAAAGATGAAGATAGTATTTCATTAATTGAATTTAGAGATTTTTGTTGGGATGCGGGACGAGCATATGGATTTAGTGAAAATCAAATGGATAGTATTTTTAATTGGGAATTAAACGATGATACTAATTAAAAATATAGATGATGCTATTGAAAAATTAGAATATGTTTTAGAAGCAGATCCACGGACACTTTCTAATCCAACTTGTGAAAATGAGGAAGTTTTTGATGAAGTCTATGAAGCATTAAAGCATCTTAAGAAAGCAAGATTAAAATCTTTTATTTGAAAATTTTAAAAAAATATTATATAATATATATAGAAAATTGATAAGGGATATTTTCTATATATATTTTTTTATAGGAGAAAATGTATAATGTTTTGTAGCAAAGTAAAATATGTTACTGTAACTGATAATTGGCATCCTAATTTTCATGACAATTTAATTAAAATCACTTTAGGCATGTATTCTTATGATGGTGATTGTTATGTAAAGTTAATGGCTTGGGGTGCTGATGATTTTGGTCTTGAAATTTGTAAAGAAGATTTAACTTTCCAGGAAGCTACTAAACTTTATAATAATGAACTAAGTACTTTATATGAATCTATTCCAAAAGTAACTAATAAAGATTGGTTTTACAATCATGGATTTGAAAGGTTTTAATTAAAAAATTTCTTATTTGAAAATTTTAAAAAAATATTATAAAATATTTATAGAAAAATAAATAAAGGAGATATTTTTAATGCCTGTTTATTTTGTTTATTTTGATATAACATATGAAATTCCTTATGGGAAAAGACTTTTTTCTTCTAAAGAAAAAGCAATTAATTATTTTTTAGATAAATATTATGATTATTGTGTTGAATCTGGTATTGAATCTATAAGCTATGATTTAACAGAAAAATATCCTGAAAAAGATGATAGTGAAATAGATGAAATAGCTTATAATCAAGCTATAAAACAGGCTCAAGAGAAAATTTCTATAATTCAAACACGTTTAAAAGATCCAAATTATAATTTTATGTATCATGATTGGGATGACATGCCTGTATTGTGTGAAGTTGAACAATTTGGTTATGTTCAAAAGATGGAAGTTGAATGAAATAAAAATGAATTACAATTTTGATGTAATTTAAAAAATTTCTTATTTGAAAATTTTAAAAAAATTTGATATAATATTTATAGAAAATAAGAAATGAGGTTTTAATAATGACTGTTATTCTTGTAAATGAAGATAATCATGGCCTTCTTACTGTGGCAAAAGATTATAAATCTGCTATTAAATTTCTTATTGATAATAAATGGATTCGTGAATCTACCGAATGTTGGGATGAAAAAATTGAATGGTGGAAACCTTTAAAAGAAATTTTAGGCGAAGACTGTTTTGATATTATGACTCTTGAATGGAATATTAATGATTTTAATGATTTTTGGGATGAAAATTTTGTTCTTGAAGAGGTAGAAGTATATGAATAACAAAATTTATTATTTTATTAATGAAGCTGATTATGCTGAAATTTGTTATAGTTCATATGATAAATCTCTTTTAGAAGAAATTATGTATGATGAATTTTTTAATGATGTAATTTGTGAAACATATTATCGTAGTCGTATTTATGACTCTATTGAAGAAATTAAAAATATTTTTAATGAGACTTGGGAAGATATGCTTTGTTATTATAATGATTATATTTCTATTCAAAAAAGTGAGATTATATGAATATATTTGATTTTGATGAAATAGAATTAAAATCTATTGAATCTTTTAGATATGAACATAAACCTTGTATTGAAGAACATTTAGGTGAATTTTATATGGATACTTATTTTCAATACATTTTTACAGAGACTTCTTTAGGTTTAACTAAAGTTATTAAATGTCCTTATTGTAATTCACAAGAAGACGTAACTAATGTAGAAAGTTGGTAAATATGCATAGTTTTGATGCTGGTAATGGTTATACATTCCATTTTAATAGCGATTATTCAGGAGATATAATTATTACTCATTCTGACAAAGAAGAGTATGAAATTGATGGGGATGCTCTTATGGCATTTGCTCAATATACTTTAACTGATAAATTGATCGAGTATTTAGAAAATTTTGGGATAAATAAATAAATCTTTTATTTGAAAATTTTAAAAAAATTTGATATAATATATATAGAAAGTAAGAAATAAATAAATTCTTACTTTTCATAAAAAATCAAATAACTACTGGTTTGAATCCTTAGTAACGGCGGCCCCGAAAGGAAAGAAGCGTAATTGCCCTTCGCCGTAGCAGTTGGTGCTTAGTATTTGATTTTTTATGAAAGGTAAGAGAAATCAAAGGAAGTCGCGCTCCTAAGAAAATATCTGAACTTTCGTCTGTATTTCCAGGAACCTAGACGTTAAATCGGAACTGGTGACTTTTGAGATTGTTGTGTAGCCCTCACTGGTTTCAAGAGGCAAACCAAAGATGTCCTACACCGTAGTTGTTTAGGTTGATTAGTCCTTACGTTAAGAGGAAGAAAATCAGCAACTTAGCTTAGCTAGGCGGTTTCACTTGACCGCGCTGCAGCGGAATAAGTAAATTAACTATGTGGCGGAATATGTAGACGCTTATAGGAGAGATAAGGTCAATACGCAGAGGTGGCTTTTTGCAAACAACGTTCCCACGAATTTGACCATATATAGTGAAAATCTATATCATAGTTAATATGAAGTCGGTATAGAGACGATAAACCTATATCATTAAGTTGCCACCTCTTTAAAAGTGTGGACAATCGGTAGACAAGTATTAAAAAGTCGTAAAGAAAATAAAGTCTTAATCTGGAACATATTGAGGTCCAACTCAACGGGGTGAAAAGCTGAGTCCCAGTATTAAGGAGATAGTGAAATCCAGATAGAATGCGTGTGATTGCTGCGAAGTACTCGTGGTTAAACGAGGTTAGCTTAGCTTACTGCACACCCGATTATTTGGGCGCCTCACCGCCCATTAAGGTGAGATTTCCAGCATAGACCTTGCGGGGCTTAAAAGCGAAAACTTGTCGGTCCGCGGAAGGCGAAAAGAGTTAAGTTGGGTTATACACTCTTGTAAAGAATTTTAAAGAGATAAATAATTATCTCTATTTGTTGGGGTCGGACAGCGGCCTAGTCCCGGCGACTTATAATCGCCATACGGGAGTTCAAATCTCCCCCCCAGCACCAATTTCTCTTATTGAGAGAAAGTGTATTTTCAAATATTATTAGAAACTCGATTTGTCGCCGAGTTTAATATAGCGGCTAATAATATAAAGATTGGAATAATATTATGCATTATTGTATAGCAGTTATTACTAAAACTTTCCCTACCGATAGCCTTTTAAATATAATTATGAACCCGTATAATGAAGAAGATTTTTATGAAAAAGATGAACATGAAAATCTCCCTTATCCAATATTTATGTGGGATTGGTGGCAAATTGGTGGACGATATGCAGGTGAAATTAAATTAAAAATTAATAAAGATGATTCTGAATATAAATGGGGATTTTATGTAAAAGAGCCAAGAGTAGGTAGATTATTTAGATCATCTCTTTTAGAAAAACTCGAAACTACTATAAAACCTTTTTATTTTGAAGAAGATTACTTTACTTCAATGGGATATAGAGATGGATTTCTTTATGTTGATGGAGCAAAAATTAAAGATATTCAGAATATAAAAGAACTTAATTGTTTTAGTTTTATTGATAAAAATAATAATGCATTTACTCGTTCATATTATAATCGTGGTGAATTTATTAAAAATCCTGATTTTGATGAACAATTTCAAAATGCTTTAAAAGATAGCCAAGATTGTTATATTACTTTTTTAGATATTCATGATTAATAAAAATTTTTTTTTAGGACAAAGAAGAAAAAAGTAGTAAAAAATTTTTTCTATAATAATACAAAAAATCTTTTATTTGAAAATTTAAAAAAAATATTATATAATATATATGTAAGATAAAAAAGACAGAAACAGCAATTTTAATTTAAAAATGTTATTATGATTTGAGGAATCCGGTGTTGTAGGTTCGACCCCTACCTCTCAGTCGCAAGACTGGAGTAGCTCAATGGCAGAGCACGAAAAAACTTTTTAAACTGTCTTGTGATTAAAAAAATTTTTTGAACCTTGGGTAAAAATTATTAACATAAAATGTTAAACTTTTAATATATATTGAAAGGATGATGATTTTATGTCAAGTCAAGCAACAAGCGATTTTAGAAGAAATAGAAAATTAAATCTTATAAAAGTTTGTGGTAATTAGTGTAATCTTTGTGGATATAATAAAGTAGTTGGAGCATTAGAATTTCATCATATTAATCCAGAAGAAAAAAGTTATGGGTTAGCTTCTATGGGAACATGTCATTAGTTGGAAACTGATTTACAAGAAATTCAAAAATGTATATTAGTTTGTGCTAATTGTCATAGAGAAATTCACGAAAATTTATATACAAAAGAAGAATTAATAAATAAAAAAATTTATTTAGAAGATATTGCTCAACAATTAATAGATGATAGAAATTCTAAACTAGAAGAAAAACATTTTTATTGTCCTTCTTGTGGAAAAGAAATTTCAAGAGGAGCAAAATATTGTAATGAATGTTCCAATGAAAAACGCCGAATTGTTTAGCAACGACCTAATAGAGATGAATTAAAATAGTTAATTCGTTATAATACTTTTACTGAATTAGGTCGAAAATATGGAGTTTCTGATAATTCAGTTCGTAAATGGTGTAAATTAGTTAATTTACCTTATAGAACAACTGATATTAAAAAATATACAAATGAAGAATGGGAATTTATTTAATTCTCATTAATATTGCCCTCTCGCCCAATCGGTTAGAGCGCCTGACTGGCTGGATACCCAGTGGTTTTATTTGAGTGCAACACTCATATTCAGTACCATTAATCAGGAGGTTGTGGGTTCAAGTCCCACGGGGGCAGCCATAGACCATTGGTCTATATTAAAATTTTATAAATTTTTTTAGTGCAATCCTCATTGAGCACTTTAAAAATAAGGTGAGTACCTTCCTATGATTAGAAACTGGAGAAAAAGAAATCATAGCGGCAAACAAGGACGCCATAAGTGCCTTGGCTAGTATCGGGAGCAAAACCGAATGGGAATCATTCTTTGCCCAGGGGAGCCAAAAAGATAAGCGTGATATGTGGTAAGACGAAACTAAAAACCATCAGTGAGTTATCAGTCCACTGTTAAAAGGAATACTCAACCAACTGATATCACCTATCTATCCAAGAGTAGAATAAGTTGAGACCGATTTAAATGCGGCGGTCGTGTAAATACCGCATACAACGAGACCTGACTTGGGATAAGTTATGGTGTTATTTATGGCTTGCGCGCAGGTCATCTTAATGTGTAAAGCCACATTAAATTGAAGGAAACCTTCGCCCCAGCTTAGGGGAGGAATATAAGCATGGGGCTATGCCCCAATATGTCTTGTTAGTATAATGGTTATTACACCAGACTCTTAATCTGTGAGATCAGAGTTCAAATCTCTGGCGAGGCACCATATGCGGTTGTGGCGGAACTGGAATACGCGCAGCGCTAAGGACGCTGTGCCTTCGGGATTGTGGGTTCAAGTCCCACCAACCGTACCATTATGTGGGATTGTTGTAATTGGTAGCCAAGCAGCGCTTAGAACGCTGTGCCGCAAGGCGTATGGGTCCGAGTCCCATATCCCGCACCAACACCTGGCAAGGTGGCGCAGTCAGCCCGTTAGACTTTAAATGGCGGGATACCTATGCTGAAATGATGGAATGGTAGACATTGTGGTTTCAAAAACCACTGCTGAAAAGCGTGTGGGTTCAAATCCCACTTTCAGTACCAGGGCATTATGCCTTTATGATACTACAACATTAAACGGTGGCTTTGAAGATTTTCCATCTAATTGCTTAAAAGCAATAAACATAAATGAAATCTTCTCTTATTTGAAAATTTTAAAAAAATTTGATATAATATATATAGAAAGTTGATAAAGACACAAACAGCAATTTGTTATATAACTCTTGCCATTTATTAAGAGAAAATATGTGTGTCTTGACTATATGGCTCCGTGATGCAGTTGGTTACCATGACGGCCTGTCACGCCGTATACGCCGGTTCAAGTCCGGTCGGAGTCGCCATTTGACACACCATTGTCAATAATATAAGATATATAACTTATATTGGTCGGCTAACTCTAGTCGTTAGAACCTGGGAAGGTTGAGTCGGTTGGTTTTGAAGTCCTCCCGTAATTGTAGATAGAGGGAACCCGCCTAGGAAAAACACATCCAAAAGTGCTACGCAGTGGGTTAAGCGTAGATATAAAATATAATATAGTGCTACGAAGTTATATAGAAATGCGCTGGCTGGAACCAGAAAGCAGTCATATAAATTAAAGAAGCAGTAGTAAATGGAATGAGATAAACAGCTATATTATAATTAATGGGGCACGGGACTGCTTGGAGTGGTCGCCTCCCTTGCAAGGAGGATATCAGATGGGTTCGATGCCCATGTGTTCCACCAAGGAACTTATTGGTATGGGTTTTATGTGCTTATCTCCGCCAATAAGAAAAAAACACTTTACGCTATAGGTTCGGTTCAAAAATTCCTAGCAAATAAACAATAGAAGTCTCGCATAGTGAAAGCGTTCTAATAAGATGTTCGGCGTATATCTTTTTAATAGGTAGATTCCAGATACCTCGTAGCGGAAAAATCTGGCGTGGGATAGCGAATCCGAGAGTTCACGCTTACTTTAGCTATTTAGTTCGTAGGGATGAACAATAGCGTATGCCTGACATATGTGTGCAAAGACTAGCTGGTTAATATGTCATTTATATGGGTCGGTATGCCTAGCGGCGAGGGCAGGGGACTGTAAATCCCTAACATTGGAAACATCGGTGGTTCGAGTCCACCCCGGCCCACCAAATTATCTAGTTCAATGGTAGTGCACTAATAAATTTAGAACACTGGCAGGTCTAGTCAGAGATTCTTGTTCGATTCAAGAGATAATTGCCATAAGACATGTACAGCAATTTAATTTCCAGAATAGTCAAATGGTAAGACATTTTCCTACAAAGAAAACAATGTGCGTTCAAATCGCACTTCCGGGTAAAAGTGTGTCTTGAAATTTAAATGAGGTTTGATATATGATGAATCCTTTAAATGTATTTAATAATCCGTATTACAGATGGAGATATCCAGATTGTTGGTTAAAAAATGCTCGAATGTTTTTTCGTAGCTTTAAATATGCTTATCAACGAATAACTCGTGGTTGGGCAAATTGTGATACTTGGGATTTAGATTCTTATTATTCTAAAATTTTTAATGGCACTTTAAATTATTTAGCTGATAATCATTGGGGATATCCTGGAAATAAGCAATTCCCTGATGATGAAAGTTGGACTAAGTATCTTAAAGAAATGGCTCAAAAATTCTATCAATGTGATGAATCTAATGAATATTATGATGAACCAGAAGAAAATAAGTGGTATAGTTGGTATGAAACACATCATGTAAATGATATGATCAATGATACTACTAATCCTTATATTAAAACTATGGCGGAAGAGGCTAATAAAAATTGGCAGTTGCGGGAAACTGATATGCGCGATGGGCTAAAAATGTTAGCAGATGTTTATTTTAATCTTTGGGATTAAAAAATTTGACAATTTAAAAAAAATTTGATATAATATATATAGACAGTTAGACAGCAATTCTTTTAATTCAAATATATGATAATTTTTTAATACAAGAGACATGTTTTATTCTCCTTATGTGTTTAAAAGAGATTTGAATTTATTGTGATTCTAATTTCATCAAATCTGCCTATTATGTAGGAATATAAAGAAAAGGAATTAACTGTCTAGTTTATTTAAAATGTATAAGTTATAAATATATAATAAAGACACATACAGCAATTATTTACAAGAGGATAAAATTATAGACTGTATATCTGTGATGAAATGGTTCGAGTCCATTAAATATTAAAGTGTCTTGTTATTATTAAGTCTTAAAATATAAATAATGGGTAGCATTAGAGTCATGAACTAATGAGATAATTGTACTCCTTTTACAAAGCCATTAATTTTTTTACACTAAAGGAGAGTATGTAAAATGTTAGGCTATATTTATAAAATTACTAATCAAATTAATTAGAAATGTTATATTGGTTAGACTATTCAATCTGTTTAGACTCGTTGGACTAAACATATAAATTCAATTGGAACAGAAAAAGAATATGCTATTCATAAAGCAATTAAAAAATATGGAATTAATAATTTTATATTTGAAATTATTGAATAGTGTGATGCTAATTTATTAAATGAAAAAGAAATTTATTGGATTAATTATTATAATAGTTATGAAAATGGTTATAATTTAACTCGTGGTGGTCAAGGCAATAGAAAATATAATTATGATTTAATTATTCAAACATTTTTAAATAATCCTAATCTTTCTTGTAAACAATTAAGCGAATAGTTTCATATTAGTGAAGCAACCATATGTCATATTTTAATTGCTAATGAAATTCCTCATAATTCTTTTGGGTGTGGAACGGAATATAATAAAAAAAGAGTAAAATAGTTTGATAAAAAAACAAATCAATTTATTTAGGAATTTGAAACTCAAAAAGATGCTGCTATTTATATTCAAAATATAAAGAAATCTTCTGCATCATTAGATACAATATCTGGTCATATTGGAGAGGTTTGCAAAGGTAAATTTAAATCTGCTTATGGTTTTAAATGGGCATATTAATTTTAGGGCTTAATATATTAAGTCCTTTATTTAGAAGAAAGAAAGATGAATATGAGAATCTTATAGATTATTCCTATTATAGGAATATTTCTTTATCTTGCTCTATTCATCGCTAATCTTAAAATTTAGCATGAAATGTATAAATTAGAAAAACATTTAAAAGAAACAGAGCAAGATAAACCAATGTATGAAATATGGTTAGAAGAAATTGAATCTTTAAATGAATAACTATATTTCATTACAAGGAGAAAAAGGTGTTTTATATGCGTCAGTGGCCAAGCGGGTAAGGCCCCAAACTGATAATTTGGAAATACGTTGGTTCAAATCCAACCTGGCGCACCATATGCCGCGGTAGCTCAGTTGGTAGAGCGCTAGCCTGAAGAGCTAGGCGTCGGGGGTTCGAAGCCCTCCTGCGGCACCAGAGTGGATATCCAAGTCTCCCAAAGGAACCGGACTGATAACTGAATCTAGTTTTAGGTTTGAGAACAGCAAGCACGGACGTAAAATCCGGCGCTATTTAGCTTCGCAGGTATGGAATCCTCGCTCCACTCACCAAAAGAAAGGAATGATAATTATGACTTTTGAACTTAAAGATAAAGATTTAGAAGGCGTAACTGGTGGTTCAGTCCTTCCTTATCTTATTGAAGCTGGAGATACTTTAGCAATGATTGCAAAGAAATTTAATTGTACTGTTGAAGAACTCCAAAGATGGAATAAGATTGAGGATGTCAATAAAATTGATGCAGGTCAAAAATTAATAATTAAGTTTTAAAAAAATTGGCTTTGGTAAGGAGACCATGTAAGTGGTAGAGATAGGGACTATAACCAATTTTTATATATTAATAGGAAGTGCCGCTGTGAAAAGCAGCTAGTGCGGGTCGTCGCACAATAAATAGAAAGTTCGGGCACTGCTGAAATGCGAACACCGAGTCTGCGGATGGGTCTTCACGGCAAAAGTAGGGGATATACCAGTTATGCTTCTGGGACGAGTGGCACCATTGAGACCCCACCTCCAATGTCAATAAACAAAAAGCAATTAAAAAGTTTATAATATCTCGACTTATTATGTCGCACGGAGACACACATATAAATAAAAGGCTAGTGGAGCATTAATTTAAGTCGAGATATTTTTATCAGAGGGCTGCTTGCGCCAATTACCACTGGCCTGTCCGCCACCCAAAATAAAAATTGATTTAGAAATTTTTTATTTGAAAATTTAAAAAAAATATATTATAATATATATAGAAAATATGAAAAAGGAGTTTTCTATATGTTTGGAAAATATATTATTCGTTGTCCTCATTGTGGAATAACTTGGGAATTTGATGGTTGTGAAATTTATCTTGAACCTTGGCCCCATGGAGTATGCCCAAATGATGGTTCTTGGCTTGCGGCTTTTTAATTTGAAAATTTAAAAAAAATTTGTTATAATATTTATAGAAAGTGAGGGAAATAAAAATGACTGATAATTTTGATGATTTTGATATTGGCCCTCAAAGTGATGAATTTGAAGTTGGTGGATATGATGATCATTATACTATTTACGATGCTTGGTTAGATTATGAACGAACTTTAAATTAGCAAGCGGAATGGGTACATTATTTTATATATAATGATGATGGTACTTATGAAGATGTAATTTATGCAATAGAAAAGTAAATGGCCTGTTCGTCTAAATAGGCAAGGATATTAGACTCTCAATCTGATGATGCTAGGTTCAAATCCTGCACAGGTCACCATCAGGGTAGATTAAGTTGCCCTGCCGGAAAAAAGA
>Ga0326512_10000210_pt1 | contig 50859 bp, 38 predicted proteins | sample 1_2617_0518_D_FD_203652 | JGI IMG/M metagenome (GOLD analysis project Ga0326512, IMG submission 203652) | Bovine rumen microbial communities from UC Davis, California, United States - 1_2617_0518 | ecosystem: Host-associated > Mammals > Digestive system > Stomach > Rumen | place: USA...
AGAATTTGTTACCGATGACCATCGGTATTAAAAAATAATAAAGTTTAATCTAATTAAGACGCGCCAGGTAGCGAAAGCTGCCCTAAACAGCTGTTTTTAAGCCTGGACGTCAAAATTGACAGTTTACGGTCAACATTTTTTTGCAAATGGAATAACTGTTCAACTGTTCGTTCGCTTTAAAAAACTGAGATTCTGAGACTGAGACTGCATTACCATACGGAAGAAGTTGACACCCTACTCTGGGAATCGTTGACGCTTTTACTAGAAAGGTTGACTTTCACTAACTGTCATCCGTCATTTGTCATAGCATTCAACGTTTTGACTTACTGAAAACTGAAATCTGAAATCAATCATTGAAAACCGAATCAGAAAATCGGAACTGTTATCTGTTAACTGTTATTCAATCTGTAATCTGTAATCTGTGCACAATGATACATTTTCAGAATTATATAATATTTAATATTATATAATTTATATATTGTACAGGCATTGTCTTGCCCTAACCTCCCACTAAAAATACCGCAAACCTCAATAAATAAAGGGCGCAAGACTAGTTGGAGGTTAGGGGTTTTGCTCACAGGGGGACTGCTCACAGGGGGACATCCCCTTGTGAGCAAAAAATTATGAGTACAAAGAAACAAGCAAGAGGATTGCGGAATAATAACCCGCTGAATATCATCAAGAGTAAGTCACAGATATGGTTGGGGGAGACCAACCTCGGAGGCGAGACTCACTTCTGTCAGTTCTCATCCATGCAGTATGGGTTCCGTGCAGCGTTGAAACTGTTGCGGACATACTACTCCAAGTATGGGTGTACCACCATCAGCAGGATTATCCGACGGTGGGCTCCAGAGACAGAGAATAACGTACAGGCGTATATACGAAGTGTCTGCCAGATGACTGGTATCGGGGCTACGACTCCTTTGCCGCCGATGAAGGAGGAGACTAAGGTGGTATGGTGTGACATCGTCCTCGCGATGGCGACGGTGGAATGCGGTCTGAATGCCAAAGACCGGGAGGAATTTGCTCCTTACATCGATATCGGGTGGAAGTTGCTGAATCCGTGAGTATAATATTTCACATTCTTCTTGCTTTTCTTGCAATTTTTTTCTAAATTTGCAGCAGTCTAAAACTATAAACCAAAATGTTATGAACGAGAAGTTTCCATATGGTTATGATCTGAATGCCTATATCGACAAGGCGTTCGAGCAGATGAAGGCTGACTTTCCCTGGGCAACAAGGGACATGATAGCGGAACACATCTATTACGGTATCGAGAAAGTGGGGGATGACTATCAGTATGTCAGGTATTACTCGTTTTGTAGTCCAGAAATTCTCAATGTGGACAGTGAAGAGTTTATCCGTCGGCTGACCAAAGAACATGACTGGGAACTGGAAAAAGCCAATCCCGTGAAGGAATGCATCGATGTGCAAGCCTCTAACAGATGCAGCGGTGACTGGTTTCTGGAGTGCTATCAAATTCAGAAACATGAGAAGGGCGGCTATTCGGTTTATGTAACGGCTGGCAACCGCTCGGCAGGCGGGTCAAAGACGGTCTTTATTCCTGCCTCCTATTTCAAGCTGAGTTGGGAAGAGTTTCTGGATAAGTATCTCGATTTGGCAACCCCCGGCTCTTTCTACGTAGGCAGGGCCGATCTTGAGCGAGATCCTCGCATCAAAGAGTTCCTGGGCTTCTCAAAATAGCTATGTTTACATAAAGTGATTATAAATTATAAGCCAATTGTTATGGGAAAAAGCGTTTTTCTGATTGCTGCAGTGATGATGCTTATGGCATGCGGAGGTAAGAAGGCACAGAAGACACTGAAGTGGAACGGTCACGGATTCTGTTACTGAACGCTTGCAATCTACAGCTCACCTTCGGGTGGGCTTTTTTCTTCATTTGATGTGACAAATATGTGTGTAGTGGTAAAAACCTGTCATAATTATATAAATTCTTATATAACTAATCGTATCCTATTTTCTTACGCAGAATCTACTTTCCGACGCAGAACGTAAAATATGCAAATATAAGTGGTTGATAATCAGTGTTAATACCTTTTATTAGGGTAACTAAAGTGACTCCGAGGGACTGTGGGGGGACGCAAAATAGGCAAAAATCTGCAACTGACGGAGCAGCGAGAGCAGAGTCAAGCGGGCTTGAACTCTGCCGAGTCGTGACGGAAGAAAACGAAGTTAAATATGACTGCCTTCAAAAAAAGAAAATGCAAACATCTGCAAAATCGATTTTCCAGTTCTTTGCACGTTTACACTTCTTAACGCAGATTTTTGCACATTGTTGCATTAAGGTTTAGTTTAGGTTATAGATATTTAATATGGGTATAAACTAAACCAAAGGGTTGCGCTATCAAACAGAATAATTGGCTTCTCTTTCTTTTGGACGGCAATCATATCTCATATTTAGAGTTATATGTGTGTATTTTGCTTCCAAATTCGATAAAAATGTGAATTTGGAAATAAAATTCTATAAAACAGTGTGATTTTAGGCGAAAACAGTACAAAGGTAATATTTTTTTTATTATATTTGCACCAAAATTACTCAGTATGACGTTGCAAAAGTGGATTGAAGATAGAGCTATTCATGGTTTTCCTACGTTTTCTGTTGAGGATGTAAGGGTTGCAGATTTGTGTTCTTCTGAACAGATTCTTCAGAACGAACTTTCCAGGCTATGTTCAAATAAGACTATAGCTAGTGTTTATAGAGGGTATTACGTTATTATTCCTACTCAATATGTGTTGCGTGGATCTGTGCCAGCAACCTATTATATTGATCAGTTAATGTCGTATCTGCAAAAGCCTTACTATGTATGTATGCTTAGTGCAGCAGAGATGCTTGGCGCTGCTCATCAACGTCCCCAGCAATTCTCTGTTATGACGACTTTTCCTAAGCGTAGGACAGTTTCTACCCGTAATGTAACCATAGATTGGTATTATCGGGATGGACTGCCAGAGGAAGCTCTGATTACAAAGAATTCAGAGACGGGAACTATCCGCATATCTAATCCTCTTTTAACAGCCGCAGACCTTGTGCAGTATCAGCAACATGTGGGTGGATTGTCGCGAGTCGCCACCATACTTGAAGAACTTTCAGAGCAGATTGACATTAATAAGCAGTTTGCGCCACTTGCAACTTATGTGAAAAAGGTTGTATGGCAACGACTTGGCTATATACTTGAAAATGTCGTTGAGGAAAAGAACTTGGCAGATGACTTGTATGAACAGCTTCGTGCATCTTCGGGGTATTTCAAATATCAACCTTTAAGTACATCGGCAGAAAATAATCCATCATCCAGAGATAGTCGATGGAAGATAAACATAAACGTAGAAATAGAAACAGACGATATATGATAAACAGAATAGCAATACAACAATGGAGCGAACATGCTCCATGGATAGATAATGCCCAGATTGAGCAAGATATGATTATATGTCGTGCCTTGGTTGCCATCTTTAGCGATGAGTTCCTTGCATCGCAGTTAGCATTCCGAGGAGGAACAGCTTTGCATAAACTCTATCTTTCACCCCAGCCACGTTATAGCGAAGACATTGATTTGGTTCAGATTACCCCTGGACCAATCAAGCCAATCATGTATCGATTAGGGGAAGTGCTTGACTGGTTGCCAGACAGGGTAACTAAGCAGAAGCGATACAACAATACGATGTTGTTCCGCGTGGAGTCTGAAATACCGCCTACGGTACAGATACGTTTGAAAGTTGAAATCAATTGCTTCGAACATTTCAACGTTCTTGGGTTGACAAAGATTCCGTTCAAAGTGGAGAACTCATGGTTCACTGGCGAAGCCGAACTGACGACCTATCATTTCGAAGAACTCTTGGGAACCAAACTTCGTGCCCTTTATCAGCGCAAGAAAGGCCGTGACCTCTTTGATCTTTATATCGCTTTACAGCGCAAGGAAGTTGATGTTGATAAAGTCCTTCAGTGTTACAAGAAATATATGGAGTTTGTGGTTGACAAGGCTCCGTCCTATAAGCAGTTCGTCAATAACATGCAGGAGAAGATGGCAGATCCTGAGTTTACTAACGATATGCAATCCCTCTTGCGCCCAGGCATAACATTCAATGCGAGTGATGCTTATCCGCTGATTTATGAAACCTTTATAGATAGGATGGAAGGGAAAAGAGATTGAATAGTCTAAAGAGTAGGATACGAACTTGAATAATTTGAAGTTTGCTGTATGAAAGTAGATTTTCGTAAATGGTCTTTGACAGACAAAAAAGAGCTAATGGAATTATGCAATGCTGTTGATAGAACATTTTTATCTGACAGATTGCCTAACCCATACACAGACGATGATGCTGATTGGTGGCTGAATATGGTTGCCAAAAGCGAGAGTGTTGACGGGACTTTTCGCGCTATGCTCATGGATGAAAAAATTATTGGTAGTGTTTCCGTTGAGCGAAAAGCAGACAATAGGCTTGAAGGGGAATTAGGTTATATGTTATTGAAAGATTATTGGAATCGAGGTCTGATGAGCCAAGTTGTGGGACAAGTATGTGAGATTGCGATAAGGGAACTTGGTCTCAATCGAATTACGGCAAACGTTTTTCATTCCAATGTGGCATCACAGCGTGTCCTACTTAAGAATGGTTTTATACTGAAAGAAATTATGTACAAAGCAGTTATAAAAGGAGATAACGTGTATGACATTCTCATTTACAGCTTATTGAGTAATGTCCAATAATACTACTGATGCAATTTAATCGCGTTAATAGTTTATTTCTGTTAAGAAATTATAGATATGATAGGCTTCAATTCGTATATCAATGGTCTTGACCTTTCGCGATTGACAGAGTATTGTATTAATCATGGTCGATTGACACAATATGCTAAAGGTGATTATTTCATAAAAGCAGGTGAAGAGTCTCGCTTTATTGGGTTTGTTAGATGTGGATACTTCAACTACATGGTACATAATTCCTCAGAACAAAAAGACTGTATTACTGGTTTTGCCTTTGAGGGCGAGTTTGTGGGTGATTATCCAAATTGTCTTTCAAACAAGACGTCAGAAGTGACAATTGTTGCAGGCACTTCCTGTAAGGTCTTTCAATTAGGTGGTGAAGAATTAGGTAAACTGTTAGATTCCAATGGTATGAGAGAGCTTAAGCAAGCCATATCCGACCATCTCTTTTCGCAGGTCTATACACAATATCTTGATACTTATCGCATGACTACAAGGGAGCGGTATAAGCGTTTACTCCTTCGTTGTCCTGAAATAGTGCAAAGTATCAGCCTAAAAGATATAGCCTCCTATCTGAAAGTGACACCCACAACCATTAGCAATATCCGCAGAGAAATCACTTTTGGCTTGTAAACTCTCAAAACGTTTTGAGAGTTTACTGTCATAACAGAACTTTTGTTTTCTAATGTGCATAGGGTTAATGGACAACTATTAACTTTGCACAAAAAACGCAATATGAATATTGTAATCATCGGGGCAACCTCTGGCATTGGTAAAACTCTTTTCGAAAAATATGCAAGCGGAGATAATCGTATCTGCATTGTAGGCCGAAGAGCAAATCTGCTTGAAGAATTAAGTCGGAAATATCCGTCTAAAACCATCTCGGCTAAAGCTGATATTACCAACTTGGAAGAGATTGATCGAGCCATCAATGCACTTCACAAAGAGATGGAACACATTGATCTTGCTATCGTGTGTTCCGGTACAGGTGATATAAACGCCACGCTTGACTATAACGTAGAGCGGCCGACCATTGACACCAATGTTATAGGCTGGACTTATGTCATTGATATGTTTTACCACATCTTCGAGCTGCAAGGCCACGGCCACCTCGTCGCCATAACATCGGCTGGAGGACTACGCGGCGAGCCGATGGCTCCAGCTTACAGCGCATCGAAAGCCTACCAAATCAACTACATGGAAGCCTTGCGTAAGAAGGCTTACAAGAGTGGAAGACAGATTACTGTTACAGATATTCGTCCAGGTCTTGTTGATACAGCTATGGCAAAAGGAGAAGGATTGTTTTGGGTAATGCCAGTAGAAAAAGTTGCTAATCAAATCATTACTGCCATTCGGAAGAAGAAATCCAAAGCCTACGTTACTAAGCGTTGGCATATTTTAGCGATAATAAATAAAATCCTTCCATATTGTTTATATAAAAGAATGTAACTTCCTAATATTGAAAGAAAATTGCCTTTTTAAAGCAGTTTAGTTTATTCCGCTTTATATATAAAGAGGTCTAAACTAAACCTACTTTCCCACGCAAAATTTACTTTCCCACGCAGAAGTGCTGGAAGATGTTGTTGAGGACTTCGTTGGGGGTGATTTGTCCCTCTCCGGTTATTTCTGCTAGTTCTGAGAGGACTTGGCGGAGATCTTCGGAGATGAGGTCACCACTGAGTTGCTGATGGAGTCCGTTGATGACACGGCTGAGGCTCTCGTTAGCCTTTATGAGTGCCTGGTAATGGCGGGCATTGGAGATGATGACTTCTGAGTCTGCTGTTTGTGGAACGGCATCGAGAAGTTGTTGGCGTAATTTGTCGAGACCGATGCCGTATTTTGCCTGAAAAGCCTCTGTCTTGTTTTCTATGCGGATGAGGGTCTGGTTCTCTCTGACAGGAATGTCAGGGTAGGGGACTCCCGGTTCCGTCATCATCAATATAACTTTCGCCTTTTGTGCCGCCTCCATCGAGCGGTCAATACCCATTTGCTCGATGGTGTCGGAAGTATGGCGAATACCGGCAGTGTCTATGAAGCGGAAGGTGATGCCCTCAATCTGTATCGTGTCCTCAATGGTGTCGCGAGTAGTACCTTGTATATCAGATACGATAGCACGCTCCTCGTTGAGCAGGGCATTAAGCAGCGTGCTCTTTCCGACATTAGGAGCACCCACTATTGCGACAGGAATACCATCCTTCAGAGCCTGTCCAGTCTCAAAAGTCTTGGCAAGATGTGTGATATGAGCGTCTATGTGTTGAGCCAACGAAAGAAGTTCCGAGCGGTCGGCAAACTCCAGGTCCTCATGGTCAGAGAAATCGAGTTCCAGTTCGAGGAGGGAAGTAAGTTTGAGCAATTGCTCACGCAGTCTTGACAGTTCTGAAGAGACCCCACCTTTGAGCTGGCTCATAGCAAGGTGGTGGGAAGCCTTGCTGGTAGATGCTATCAAGTCTGCCACAGCCTCCGCCTGACTCAGGTCCATCTTGCCGTTGAGGTATGCCCGCATCGTAAACTCCCCCGGTCCTGCCATACGACAACCATGTTGCACCAACAACTCTAATACCTTATTTAATATATAGCGGCTGCCGTGACAGGAAATCTCCACAGAGTCCTCACCAGTGTAAGAGTGGGGAGTACGGAAAATGCTGACCATACATTCATCGAGAATCTCAGAGCCATTTTTGATGTGCCCGTAATGGATGGTATTAGGTTGGGCATTGCTAATGTCCTTGCTAAACACGCGAGAAAGAATCTCAAACGACTGAGCCCCTGAGATCCTGATAATCCCAAGTGCCCCACCAGGAGCCGTTGCGAGTGCACAGATAGTGTCGTTCATTTATATTCTGTCAAGTACCTTTTGGATGAGTGTATCAATGGAGTTCTTATACTCCGTATTCATTTCAGTGGTGTAGCGGTTGGCAATCACCATGCAGCAGGTCATGGCACGATGACCTAAGATGGAGGCGAGACCAGCGAGGGCACTTGACTCCATTTCGTAGTTGCATATTTTCATGCCGTCATATTCGAATGACTCCACTTTATTGTTCTGGTCGGGATCGACCACATCGGCTCGGAGGATGCGACCCTGGGGACCATAGAAACCACCGCAGGCTACGGTATAGCCACGAATCATGTCATCCTGTGCAATCTGGTCGATAAGGTTCTTGTCGGCTATGGCAACGTAGGGATTACCAAGGATAGGATTCCACAGCATGTGTTGTCTGAAAGCTGTTTCCATCTGGAGGTCACAAACCTTATTGCGGCCAGCATAGTAGTTCAACAGTCCATCGATGCCGATGCTCTTGACACTTGCAATGAATGAGCCAGTATGAGTAAATGGCTGCAAGCCACCGCAGGTGCCAATGCGAACGATGGTCAGTGTGCGGTGCTCGTCCTTTTCTGTACGGGTAGGGTAATCGACATTTGCCAGTGTGTCCAACTCATTCATGACGATATCAATATTGTCACAACCAATGCCTGTTGACTGTACCGTGATGCGCTTGCCTTGATATGTTCCTGTGATGGTATGGAACTCACGACTGCTGACCTCACATTCACGACTGTCGAAATGAGCGGCAACCGTCTCCACACGTCCTGGGTCACCCACAAGAATGACACGGTCGGCAAGTTGTTCGGGACGCAGATGCAGATGGAAGCATGATCCATCGTTATTGATAATCAGTTCAGATTCAGGAAACACTCTCTTACTCATAATACTTATTTGTTTTTAGTTAAATAGATAATTTCCGCATTTCGGATATTTTTCTCCTGTTGTCGGATGGAAAGATGTAGCTCATACTGTAGCTTCTCATTATCGAGAATCTCACGAGACAGAGCCTGACGTTCATTTGCAGTCGCCTTCGGGAAGTACATACGGGCTTTGTCTAAAGCCTGTACGATCTTGTCATAACGTTGTTGCAACTGTATGAGTTGTTGATAACGTTTTTGATTACCATCAGCTTTGAAATCCTTGAGATAATGGTACGTCAATTGGTCATTGACCACAAAGGAGAACTCATAAGATTTTTGCGCAGGTTGTTTCTTAGCTTGTCGTAACCGCTTCTGTGCCGCGTTATATTGTTGCTGATCATCCTGTGTCATTTTGATATCAGCAATCTGTGCAAATGCCATTATCTGTTCTGGTGTGTATTTCGTTGCATCGTAGGGTTGGTATTTCTCAGCAGGGATGAAAGTATAGACGCACACCATACTATCCGGCTGGTTACGGTCAGAGGCAAAGAACCCCAGATGGTTGTATTCGTCAATAACATACAAGTAATCATTGGCAGTCGAATTGAAAGGCATACCGATATTCTCTGGTTTGAGGAAATGTCCCTCTGTTGCATCGTAGGTGGTCATAAACAGGTCGTAGCCACCGATGCTCTCTTCTCCTTCAGCAGCAAAGTAGAGTGTCATACCGTCAGGCATTACAAAAGGATAACAGATATGCTGTAGCTGTCTGTCTGTATTAATTCCCGCCAAGGTGTCTGGCATAGACCATTGTTGCTGAAGCAGTTCTTGCGAGTAAATGCAACTGTCTTTTTCAGCATATAGACATCTGTTATTCAGGGCATTCATATACGTCATTGTCTGAGATTCCTTTTGCGGGAAGAAGGTCGAGTAGGGAGCTATGTGTCCTGCCTCTGATGACAGATGATATGCTTTCAGGAACTCTTCTTTCCGCAAGACGACACTGTCGATAAACATAATATGTTGTGTTGACATTGTCATTCGTTGGAGTCGCTCAGAATGTGCGGAAGGTTGTTCTATTTTCTGTCTGACCTGTTTCTTCCGTTGTGCAGGGACAGCCACAGAGACTAAAAGTAATAGCAACAATAAAGATGCGCGTTGTATCAGTTTCTGGCTTTTTTCCAATGCGTTCCAAATAGAATAGCGTGCTTCTTTGTTCATCTGTTGCATCCGGTCAAAAAGTTCCTGAACCATAGTCCGTTGTGTGTCGTGTTCATAGGGACACTGTTTCAACTGTTTCTCGTAGTGTTGTTGTTCCGCATATTCTTTGATGTCCGCTTCCTCACAAAGACATAACGGACGAATGATAGTCAGTGGCATCTTTTCCATCTCCAGACAGGCCGGCATTGTCGAGAACTGTCCCTGGAAGGTGAGGTTCATCAATGCCGTATGAATGATGTCGTCCTGATGATGACCTAAGGCAATTTTATTACATCCCAGCTCTTGTGCGAGATTGAAGAGCTGTTTCCGACGTTGCCAGGAACAGAGGAAACAAGCAGGCTTCCTCTTTTGTGTAGAGTGTAGCGTTGATGGCTGAGAGTTAAAACCCGTAGTGACGATATGAAGAGGTACCCCAAGATTATCGCAGAAACTTTGAAGATAGGTGGTATCTGTCTCATACTGGATATTCTCCATACGGACATGCAAAGCATGGACGGTGAAATGAGGGACATGCACCTTAGAACGGCGAGCAAGAAATTCCAATAAGCAGAGAGAGTCTTTTCCTCCAGACAAGCCAACAAGAATCTTGTCATCCTCGTCAATGAGCTGGTACAAACCTAATGCCTTATTGAAAGTCTTCCAAAGTCGTTCTTCAAGCGTCATTCTACTTCATAAAGACGAGATAAACAGCACAAATAATAAGGAAGAAAGCAAGAATATGATTCCAATGCAGATTCTGACCTTGGAACATGATGTTAGCAATCACGGCAAAGACTCCCAGGGAGATACATTCCTGAATGACCTTTAACTGTACCAAAGTGAAAGGACCGCCGTTCCCTTCAAATCCCAGGCGGTTAGCAGGAACCTGACAACAATATTCAAAGAAGGCAATCATCCATGAGAAGAGGATGACTCCCAGGAGAGGCCAGTTGTTACTAATCCCCGTTTCAGATAATTTCAAATGCCCATACCAAGCAAGCGTCATAAAGACGTTGCTTAGTATGAGCAGTATGATGGTATAGAGTCCGTTCATTTCTTCTGAAGGAATTCATCCATGTTCTGGGCGGCACGACGTCCATCGCCCATTGCGAGAATCACGGTGGCACCGCCGCGTACGATATCACCACCCGCAAAGATCTCAGCACGTGATGACTGCATCTCCTCGTTGACGACAATCGTATTCTTACGACCCAATTCAAGTCCGTCGATAGACTTCGGAACGAGTGGGTTAGGAGATACACCTACAGCAACGATTACCTGGTCAACATCCAGTGTCACCGTCTTGCCCTCGACGGGTACAGGACTACGGCGACCTGATGCGTCAGGCTCACCCAGTTCCATCACCTGAAGAACCGCCTGTTTTACAGCACCCTGTTCATCAGCGATATACTCGATGGGGTTGTGCAGTGTCAGGAACTTAATACCTTCCTCCTTGGCGTGCTTCACTTCCTCCAGACGTGCTGGCATCTCAACTTCAGAACGGCGATAAACCAGTGTGACATCAGCACCCAGACGCTTTGCCGTACGACATGAGTCCATAGCAGTGTTACCACCACCAACAACAAGTACACTCTTAGCAGGATTCAAAGGGGTGTCTGTAGTCGGGTTAGCGGCATCCATCAGATTTACTCGAGTCAGATACTCGTTAGACGACATGATGTTGATGCTGTTTTCACCAGGGATATTCATAAAGTTAGGCAGACCAGCACCAGAACCTACGAAGATACCCTTGAAACCCTGTTGCTCTAATTGTTCAACACTGATGGTCTTACCCACGATGACATCCGTTTGGAAATGTACACCCATCTTGGCGAGGTTCTCAATCTCCACATCAACAATCTTGTTAGGCAGACGGAACTCAGGAATACCATATTTTAGTACACCACCAATCTCATGCAGAGCTTCGAAGACATACACATCGTATCCTTTCTTTACCATATCGCCAGCAAAAGAGAGTCCAGCAGGACCAGACCCCACGACGGCAATCTTGATACCATTGGCTGGAGCAATCTCCGGCAGACTAATATTTCCGCTTTCACGCTCATAGTCAGCAGCGAAACGCTCCAGATAACCGATAGCAACAGCAGGCTCATTCATCTTCAAGTGGATACACTTACTCTCACACTGCTTTTCTTGCGGACAGACACGACCGCAAACAGCGGGTAATGCAGAGGTGTTCTTCAGTACCTTAGCTGCTGCCAGGAAATCACCACGCTCAATATTCTTGATGAAAGAAGGAATGTTGATGTTTACGGGACAGCCCTCCACACATGTCGGTTTCGCACAGTCGAGACAACGCTTCGCTTCCGTCATCGCCATCTCCTTGGTCAGTCCAATGTTCACTTCCTCCGTACGGGTGGTTGCTCGATAAACGGGATCGAGTTCTGGCATGATGACACGCTCGATGGCTGTACGCTCTTTGGGTTTCATGCTCTTGCGGAGTTCTTCACGCCATGATGCATTACGGTCTGTGAGCGTTTCGATAGGATCTGTGGTCTTTATAGTACCTATAGTGTCAATAGTTTCTATAGTTACTTTAGCGTCTTTAGCGTTCTCTGAGTCAAGATGCTCTTCATAGTGCGCAAGTTCTTCTTGCTCCTCACGCTTAAAAGTACCCATGCGTTTGAACATTTCGTCCCAGTCTACTAAAGCTCCGTCAAACTCAGGACCATCGATGCAAACGAATTTCGTCTTGCCACCAATAGTCAGACGGCATGCACCACACATACCTGTACCATCCACCATGATGGTGTTCAACGACACCTCACAAGGAATATTGTGCTTCTGAGCGGTGAGGTTAGAGAACTTCATCATGATGGGAGGACCGATGGCGAATACCTTATCCACATGGGGCTCCTGTTCGATGAATTTCTCAATACCAACAGTAACCACACCCTTCTCACCATAGCTTCCGTCATCCGTCATGATGATGACTTCGTCAGAACTCTCGCGTACCTTATCCTCAAGGATAATTAAGTCCTTTGATCGTCCTGCCATCACAGACAACACACGGTTGCCTGCTGCTTTCAAAGCTTGGATGATAGGTAGCATAGGAGCGACACCCAATCCGCCACCCGCACATACGACGGTTCCATATTTCTCAATTTTCGTGGGATTGCCCAGCGGACCTACAACGTCTGTTACATAGTCACCAACGTTTAAGGCACAGAGCTTCTTGGAGGAGAGTCCCACCATCTGAACTACCAAGGTAATGGTACCTTTCTCGATGTCAGCGGCAGCGATGGTCAAAGGCATACGCTCACCTTTTTTACCAACGCGTACGATTACGAAGTTACCAGCCTTACGACTTTTGGCAATCAATGGAGCCTCTATCTCAAAAAGGAAGACCTTCTCGGAGAACTGTTCTTTTTTTACAATTTTATTCATAGTTCAGTATTTGTTTGTTCGTGTTCGTTTAGTCTATTATCTCAAACCCGGTGTAGGGAACGAGTGCCTTTGGAATACGGATACCCTCCTCCGTCTGGTTATTCTCTAAGATAGCTGCTACGATACGGGGCAGGGCTAAGGCGGAACCGTTCAGTGTATGACACAGTTCTGTCTTCTTCGTATCCGTACGACGATAGCGGCATTTCAGACGGTTTGCCTGGTAGGTGTCAAAGTTAGATACTGATGATACTTCCAACCAACGCTTCTGAGCTTCAGAATAGACCTCGAAATCATAGCAGATAGCTGAGGTAAAACTCTGATCTCCACCACAAAGCAGCAGGATACGGTAAGGAAGTTCCAACTGTTTCAGCAGTCCCTCAACATGTTCCAACATCTCTTTATGGCTCTCCTTGGAGTGCTCGGGCTTGTCAATGCGTACAATCTCAATTTTCGAGAATTCATGCAGACGGTTCAGACCACGCACATCCTTACCATAGCTTCCCGCTTCTCTGCGGAAACACTCGGTATAGGCGCAGTTCTTGATAGGCAGGTCTTTCTCGTCAAGGATCACGTCTCGGTAAATGTTGGTCACAGGAACCTCAGCGGTGGGGATGAGATAGAAATCATCCACCTCACAGTGGTACATCTGTCCCTCCTTGTCAGGTAGCTGTCCTGTTCCGTAACCTGAAGCGGCATTGACAACTGTCGGAGGCATAATCTCCGTATAGCCACTCTTGCGGGCTTCGTCAAGGAAGAAGTTGATGAGGGCGCGCTGCAGTCTGGCACCCTTGCCAATATATACAGGGAATCCTGCACCAGTAATTTTCACACCTAAGTCGAAATCGATAAGGTTATATTTCTTGGCAAGTTCCCAATGGGGCAGTTTTGCCGTAGGAACCTCAGGATTTGCAGTCCAATTACCAACGGTGTCTGTGCCGTCGCACTCCTTTTGATTACTTTTAACCACATGATTGTCTTCTGCGGTAGCACCCTCAGGTACCTCATCGTATGGGATATTTGGAATCTGACAGAGCAGACGTGTCATCTCCTCCTGAGCCTCATTCATGGTGTCCTCCAACTGCTTGTTGGCTTCCTTCATTTTCGATACGGACTCTTTGATGGCTTCAGCTTCAGCTTTCTTACCTTCTTTCATCAGTCCACCAATTTGTGCAGCCATCTTCTTTGCCTCACTTAAGTTGGCATCCAGTTTCTGCTGGGCTTCACGACGACGCTTGTCTACGGCAAGAACCTCGTCAATAGCTTCTTTGGCTCCCTTAAAGTGTTTCTTTTCCAGTCCGCGAATCACGCGGTCTGTCTCCTCAGTAATGAGTTTTAATGTAAGCATAATTATATTTTGTTTTAATTTTTATTCGAATAAACGGTGCAAAGGTACAAATATTAATTGAGAATTGAAAATTTTATAATAGAATATTTAATTAATAATGTTCGCGCATGATAATAGATGCCCAATGATTATCTTCCCGTTGGCTGACCAGTGCGAGTCCCAGTTCTCGTCCTTTGGCTTCCAACAAGGGGATGTCCTCAGTATAGAAACCGCTCATGATCAGGGAAGCACCATTTCCCATAACCTGGTGGAATCTTCTCATGTCTTGCAACAGGATATTCCTGTTGATATTTGCCAGGACATAGTCAAAACGCTCGTTGATGGAGTCAAGAACAGAAGCATCTCCGCAAAGAATTTTCATGTGGCTGTCTACTTGGTTAATGACAGCATTATGTCTGGTATTGTCTGAGCTCCATTCGTCTATGTCATAAGCTGTTACGCTGCTTGCCCCAAGTTTTAGTGCGGCAATTCCCAAGATTCCCGTTCCGCATCCTGCATCCAATATTTTCTTACCTTTGAGTTGTTCAGATAACAGGGTTGAGCAAATCATTCTTGTTGTCTCATGGGTACCAGTACCGAAAGCCAGATGAGCATCGATTTCTATGGAGAGAGAAGAGTTGAGCATGGATAGTGGAGCGTTGAGATGACGTCCGTCATGAATCACCATTTTGCCTTCATCAATGATGATTGGTTCAAAGCCCTCCTGTTCCCATTGTTCGTTCCAGTCTTTGTCTTCGGCTTCGTCCACCATATATATAATATGCGTCCCTTCCATAGGGAAATACTGGATAGTCTGGTCTAGAACATCTTGGTCGAAAGAGCCTTGTTGCACATATCCCTTCAAGCCATCCTCTGTCTCCTCAAAGGATTCGAATCCCGCTTCACCTGTCATTGCCGCAAGGATGTCACGGGCATCTTGTGTGACAGGTTGAATCTTGAAAATAACCTCGTAATATTTCATCGTGTGTTAAATTTTAAGTGCAAAATTACAAAAATTAGGGAAAAACCTACCTTATCTTAGGGTTTTTCCCTAATTTTGCATTGAAAATCGTTGTATTTTTGCAACGTGAAACTTTAGAAAGATATAAAATGAAGATGAAAAAGTTAGTTCTACTCTCAGTCCTCTTAGGGGCCATGCCCATCACTATGATGGCACAGGACGACGATCTCTACTTTGTTCCTACGAAGGAGAACGTGGCTAAGGATGCGGAGAAGTATGGTATGCCTGCCAATACTTACTATGTGGGCAGTACACGTAGCGCTGACGAATATAACCGCCGTGCGTGGAGCCGTGTAGCCCCCATCGACTCTGCGGGTAATGACATTATAGACTTCTCTGCTGAGCGTGGGGTCTATCCTGACTCTGCTTATAGTGAGGTGTCAGACTATACGTATACCCGTCGGATGAGTCGTTTCGACGACTATACACCCAGTGTAGCATATTGGGAGGGTTATCGTGATGGCAGATGGGCATCTCCTTGGTATTACAGCAGCTATTATCCTTGGTATGACAGTTGGTATGATCCTTGGTATTATGGTGGTTACTACGGCTATTATGGTTATTGGGGATGGCGTTCTCCTTATTACTATTCCACTTGGTATTCTCCTTGGCGCTATCACTATGGTTACTATGGGTGGTACGGACCTCGTTACTATACGTATCGTAATGGTAGTGGTGCTCACTGGAGTCGTGCAGGAGTATCGCATCATAGATATTCTGGAGGCACACACCATCGCAACGTAGGAGGTTCTCGCAGTTATGGTACGCGTACTTACTCTTCCCACCACAACAATGTTGGTAATCACTCCTTTGGTACTTCTCGCAGTGCAGGTTCCTTTGGAGGTGGTTCTCGTGGCGGATCCTTTGGAGGCGGCGGACGCTCAGGTGGCGGCGGACACTCGTATGGTGGACGAAGATAGTTTAGAGAGTTTATAGTTTAGTGTTTAAAGTTTAAAGATATGAAAAAGATATATTTTTTTGTAGCAATGGCGATGGTCGCTATGCAACTGCAGGCTCAGCCAGCCACACAGGACACCTATGTAGGTGCTGCTCTTGCCACAGAGGATCTGAATGGTACAGCACGTTATGTGGGTATGGGTGGAGCGATGGATGCCCTGGGAGCTGAAATTTCCACGATGGGTTCCAACCCTGCGGGTATTGGCTTATTCCGCAAGGGACAAGTCTCCGCTACTTTGGGCGTTAATATGCAGGAGGATGGAAAGAGTTTCCAAGACGGAAGTAAGACCCATGTGTCATTCGACCAGATCGGTGTCGTTTTCAGCAGTCGTACTGGCAAGACAGGTTATCTGAATTTTGGTTTTAATTACCATAAGAATCGTAATTTTAACCATGTGTTAGCAGCAGAAGCAGGTCTTAATGGATCGTCGCAGAATCGTCAGACAATTATTAAGGATATTGCAGGTCTGTTTGATACCTATGCATGGTCACAACTTGACGACCTCTATTTTGGTAACATGTTATATGACGACGTAGAGAAGACCATGTACAGTTATGATGGTGAGGCATATACGTTCCAGCGTGCGAATACAGGATATATCGGCGAGTTTGACTTCAATATCAGTGGTAATATCAAGAACCGCCTGTATCTGGGTCTGACCATCGGTGTACATTCCGTCAATTATAAGAACTATAGTGAGTATTATGAAATACTGAACAGTAATACTTATGATGACGTTCTGGTAGCTGACAATCATAAGATCAGTGGTCATGGTTATAACATCAAGGCTGGTCTGATTGTCCGTCCTATCGAGGAGTCTCCCTTCCGCATTGGTGTGTCTGTAGCTTCTCCAACTTTCTATCGTCTGACAACAGAGAACTACACGGAATTTACATATTCTACTTCCGATAATGTGTTAAAAGGAGATCACTCTGCCGCTAAGGAAGACTTCCGTTTCAATACTCCTTGGAAGTTTGGTTTGAGCCTTGGACATACTGTTGGCGACTATCTCGCACTGGGTGCCGTCTATGAGTATGCCGACTATGGAGCCTGTGACATGCGAACCATTGATGGCGGCTATTACGATTACTGGAGTGATACTTATAGTGAGAGCAGTTCCAGTGACAATGTAATGAAGCGTCACACAGAGAAGACACTGAAGGGTGTTTCTACCCTGAAGCTGGGTGGAGAATACAAGATTGACAAGAATATCGCTGTCCGTCTGGGTTACAACTATGTGTCTCCAATGTATCAAGAGAACGGTGTTCGCGACCAGACATTATTGTCACCTGGTGTCTATTATGCGTCAACTACGCATTTTGTCAACTGGAAAGACACGCATCGCATCACAGCAGGTGTAGGTTTCTCTTTCGATAAGTTCCGTCTCGACCTTGCTTATCAGTACAGCATGCGTAAGGGTAACTTCTATCCTTTCATGCCTTCACTGACTGCCAGTGGTGAAATCTATGATGAGAATGATGCTGTAATCGGAACTTTCACGGAGACAAACGGCTGTTCAGCTGTTAGCGTCAAAGACAACCGTCACCAAATCCAGTGCTCCTTGACGTATTCATTCTAAAGAGACAGATGTTCACCTCCTTATGAGATATTTCATCTGGTTCAGTTACGACGGGACAAACTACCACGGGTGGCAGTTACAACCTAACGGGGACACGGTGCAGGAAGAACTGCACCGTGCCTTGTCACTTCTGCTACGAGAGGACATCTGTGTGACGGGAGCTGGAAGGACGGATGCCGGGGTGCATGCCCGTCAAATGGCGGCACATTTCGACACGGAAGTATCTTTTGACGCCAAAGTGTTGACGAAGAAACTGAACGGGGTCTTGCCTGCGGATATCAGTGTCGACAGAGTGGAACGGGTAGCAGATGATTTGCATGCCCGTTTTTCTGCGTCTGCACGTACCTATCATTATTATATTCACACCAAGAAGAATCCGTTTTTGCGTCATTATTCTTTAGAGTTACATTATGTGCTCGATTTTCCGTTGATGAATGAGGCGGCACGGATATTAATGGAATATGATGATTTCGGGGCATTTTGTAAGGCAGGTAGTGATGTGAAGACGACAATCTGCCATATCTATGCGGCTCAATGGCATCAGACAGCCAATGATGTGTGGTATTTTGAGATTACTGCTAATCGCTTTCTGCGTAATATGGTACGTGCTGTGGTGGGTACATTGATAGAGGTAGGGCGTCATCGTATGACGCTTGACGAGTTCCGTGAGGTGATCAAAGGAGGACGCCGTACCCAGGCTGGTGAGTCGATGCCGGCAAAGGCATTGTGTTTGGAGGAGGTTCGATATAACGAGATGACGAGATGACGTGGTTAATATTGGCATTTATTTCGGCAGCATTACTAGGCTGCTATGATACGTTGAAGAAGGTGGCATTGAAAGACAATGCAGTAATTCCTGTACTTTTCTTCAACACTTTTTTCTCTTCATTAATCTTCCTGCCATTGATTTTGCTTAGCGGAGCAACGACTATGCTTGATGACAGTATCTTCCATGTTGGCAGTGGTGGATGGGAGATGCATAAATACATTGTGCTGAAGGCTATACTGGTGTTGTCGAGTTGGATCCTTGGTTATTTCGCCATGAAAAACCTTCCGTTGACTATCGTTGGACCCATCAATGCCACCAGGCCAGTGATGGTGCTGGTGGGTGCCCTGCTGGTTTTCGGGGAACGTTTGAACGGTTGGCAATGGGCAGGTGTCTTGATGGCGATCCTTTCATATTTCCTGTTAAGAAAGAGCGGAAAGAAGGAGGGTATTGACTTTCGGCACGACAAATGGATATATATGACTATTGGTGCTGCTATATTAGGAGCTGTCAGCGGACTGTATGACAAGTTCCTGATGGCTCCGGTAGGTCAGGGCGGTGTGGGACTTGACCGCATGATGGTGCAGTCGTGGTTCACGATATACCAGTGTTTCATGATGGCTTTTCTGTTGATTGTCATGTGGTTGCCTAAGCACTACTCGACAACACCCTTCCACTGGTCGTGGTCAATCATTGGTGTCAGCGTCTTCTTGTCGGCTGCCGACTTCATGTATTTCTATTCGCTGTCCATCCCCGATGCTATGATTAGTGTTGTGTCAATGGTGCGACGTGGTAGTGTGATTGTCAGTTTCATGTTCGGTGTCATGCTGTTTCATGAGAAGAATCTGCGTGCCAAGGCGCTCGACCTGGCATTGATGTTGTTGGGACTGCTGTTCCTGTTTATTGGATCGGAATAGAAAATACTCAAATAAAATTTGGTTTTCTTCTCGATTTGCACTAATTTTGACCTATGGTCGAAATTACTCACGTTTGAGAAAACTCAAATAAAATTTGGTTTTCTTCTCACTTATTCGTAATTTTGCACCCCGAAATGAATAAGGTAAAAGCTGCATTGTTTGATTTGGATGGCGTGGTGTTCGACACAGAACCACAGTATACCGTGTTTTGGGGAGCCCAGTGCAGGGAGTTTCATCCTGAGCATCCAGGATTGGAACACGAGATAAAAGGACAGACCCTTGACCAGATTTACGACGCTTGGTTTAATGGTAATCTGAAGGTGATACGTCCGTTGCTGACAGATCGTCTGAATGCTTACGAGGCACAGATGGACTATCAGTATGTGAAAGGCTTCGAGAAGTTTATCTCTGATTTGCGAGAACAAAATGTGAAGACAGCAGTAGTGACCAGTTCCAACCAACAGAAAATGGAGAGTGTGTATCGTCAGCATCCTGAATTCAAGGACTTGTTTGATGCTATCCTGACCTCTGAGGACTTCGAATACTCTAAGCCTCATCCTGACTGTTATCTAAAAGCTGCTGCCCGTTTCGGTGCTTTGCCCAATGATTGTATAGTCTTTGAGGACTCTTTCAACGGACTTAAATCGGGAAGAGCTGCGGGAATGACAGTAATTGGACTCGCCACAACGAATCCCGCTGAGGAAATTGCTCCGTTGTGCGATCAAATAATAAATGATTATCTTGAATTATCAGAATATCTAAATAATTAAAAAGAAAAGAATAATGGCTGGATATTTAGTCAGTGACTCACGCAAAGTGACTACGCATCGGTTTATCGAGATGAAGCAAAAAGGAGAGAAAATCTCCATGTTGACCTCTTATGATTTCACAACGGCAGGTATCGTTGACCGTGCCGGCATCGATGGTATATTGATTGGTGACTCTGCCTCTAACGTGATGGCAGGTAATCATACAACACTGCCGATGACAGTAGACCAGATGATCTATCATGCTCGCTCAGTGGTTCGTGCTGTTAACCGAGCCTTGGTCGTTTGTGACATGCCTTTCGGTTCTTATCAAGTGAATGCCGCAGAGGGTGTGAGCAACGCTATCCGTATCATGAAGGAGAGTGGTTGTGATGCCTTGAAACTGGAAGGTGGTGCGGAGATAGCCGATACTGTCAAGCGTATATTGGACGCAGGTATCCCGGTGATGGCGCACTTAGGACTAACTCCCCAGAGTATCAACAAGTTTGGCACCTATGCTGTTCGTGCCAAGGAACAAGAGGAAGCAGACAAGTTGATGTCGGATGCTAAACTGCTTTCAGAGATTGGGTGTTTTGCTGTTACTTTGGAGAAAGTTCCTGCTAAGCTTGCCGCAGAGGTTACCAAGGAGATCAGTGTTCCGACCATTGGTATCGGTGCCGGTAACGGTACTGATGGACAGATCCTTGTCATTGCTGATATGTTAGGTATGACCAATGGTTTCTCACCCCGTTTCCTGCGTCGTTATGCTGACCTGAATACCGTGATGACAGATGCTATTGGTAATTATGTGTCGGATGTCAAAAGTGGAGACTTCCCCAACGAAAGTGAATCATATTAATCTTTAAGTATTGAATAGTCAAAACACACCAGTACACGTCAAGCTCTGGCATCGTGAGTTCTGGCAGTTGGCGATTGCCAATCTGTTCCTGTCAATGTCAGTATATATGTTGATTCCCGTATTACCCTTATGGTTGATGCGTGAGGAAAACCTCACTATGATGGAAACGGGAGTCTCAATGGGTGTCTTCGCTTTGGGTTTATACCTGTTAGGTCCCTTCGTGTCGTATCTGGTTCAGCATTACCGTCGTAACAAGGTTTGCCTATGGTCTATTATCTTATTGACAGCCTGTGAGGGGCTACTCTGGTATTTAGACACTTTGAAGGGTGAGTTCGCAGACTATGGGATTATCCTGTTACAACGCTTTGGGTTGGGTGCTATGTTCGGACTGGCACAAATGGTGCTGGCAAGTACTTTGATTATTGACACCTGTGAGTCCTTCCAGCGTACGGAGGCAAATCACAGTGCCTCTTGGTTTGGGCGTTTTGCCCTGTCGTTAGGTCCGTTGACAGGTTTACTGCTCCATCAGTTATGTGGCTTTGACATTGTCATCATGGTCTCTATGGGATTGTCGCTCGCCTCCCTGTTACTTATCAGAATGGTGGAATTTCCTTTCCGTGCCCCCGAAGACCGTGTACGTGTGTTCAGTCTCGACCGTTTTTTGTTAAACAATGGTGGAGTGTTGTTCCTGAACATGTTGCTAATCACCATAGCCTTGGGAATGTGTATCGGACAGATGAATTCCATCGAGGAATTCTGTATGATGATGACAGGTTTCCTCTTAGCCCTCCTGGCACAGCGTTTTATGTTCCGGGATGCAGAACTGAAGAGTGAGGTGGTGACAGGACTGATCCTCTTATCGGCAGCCCTGCTTATCATGATGACCCAGCATACGCAGGTCGCCACCTATATCGCCTCTACATTTATAGGTATGGCAATAGGAATCACAGGAACTCGTTTCTTGCTGTTCTTCGTTAAGCTTAGTCGTCACTGTCAGCGTGGAACCTCACAGAGCTCGTTCATGCTATCGTGGGAGACAGGACTGGCATTAGGAGTCGGTCTGACCTATATTCTTGCAGATGTCATACCACAACAGACGAATACCGTTGCGCTGGCATTGACAGCTATCGCTCTGTTGATGTATAACAGACTGACACATAACTGGTTCTTGAAGCATAAGAACCGTTGATTCATCCTCTTCCGCATAATTGCGCATAGGGACAGTTCCGGCAGGTCTTCTGATCTTCCACAGGCAGGAAAGGTACCTCAGCATTGAATATCTCATCAATACACTTCTGTAGTCTTTCTGTAAAGGGGACGATGAAAGGTTGGACGTCTATAATCCTCTCTTTTCCAAAAAAGAGGGTAGGGTCATAGTCCTCTGCCGCAGAGTGCTGGATAAAGAGCAATGCCGGACTGACAGGCAGTTGTTCCGTGTTGAGCTGCTGGTCTTGTCGTACAATACTACTATATAATAAAGTCTGGAGATAATAACCATTATGTGAGTCGTTCGTCTCAAAGATACTCTCGACATCAGGCAGAGCATTCATTTTACCCCCTCCCGTCTTATAGTCAATCACACGGATACGTTCCTGTTGGTCTGTCGTCACAGCATCCAGTCGGTCGATGCTGCCACCAATCGTCGTTGTGAAGGAGGTGTCTCCTTGATGAATCGTCCAGTCATGAACCACTTCGTATTCTAAGGCATGAATGGTGAAAGGAGCCAGTTGGAGGTCTATCTGCAACAGCTGTCGCACATAATGGATAATCACCTCCCTGTTGATAAGTTGTAGTCCACTATACTCCTTCTTGTCAGGTAGTTGCTCACGGAAAGCTTTGTCGACAGCCATTTCTATCGCCACCTTCGACTGTAGGAGTTGTTGCAACTGACCTTTCTCGATATGATGACTTTGTTGCATCAGTTGTTCGTAGAGATATTGTGCCGCCGCATGGAAGACAATACCAAACAAGCGGTCATCAATCTGTAGTTCATCTTCATCAGCCTCTTTGAGACCACTCACATAACGATAGAAAAAGCTCAACGGACAACGACGGTAGGTGTTGATCGCCGTTGGTGTCAACAAGGCGTGGTGTGTATCAGGTTGTTTGGCAAAACGCTCCTTCAACAACTCCATCACCTGTGGAGTCTTCTCTACAGGTTCAGCCTTCCTTGAGACAATCTGTTGTCCTGCCTTCAGAGTATACTGACGGATGGGGTGCCCACTCTCTACCAATAGCTGGAGCATGAAACGGCTCATCTCACCCGTATGTCCCTCGTCTGTCGCATTGTTATAGACGAGGGTGATGTCTGATGCCCGTTGCAGTAGACGATGGAAATAATAGGCATAGATAGATGTCTTGTGGTCAATTGTCGTCAACTCATAGGCTTTTCGCAGACTATGTGGGATAAACGAGCTGTCGTTGACTCCCTTGGGCATATTGCCTTCATTACAAGAGAGCAGCAGGACATGGTCGAAGTCCAGGTTACGTGACTCCAGGATTCCCATGATCTGAATACCTTCAGCTGGTTCACCATGGAAGGGGATGGATGTTGACTGTATCAACTGGTGTGTCAGTCGCTGCAGGGTGGTAAGGTCTACATTCAGGTCACCACTACCTACCAGACCGGCAAGACGGTTGATGAGTGTATAGCTACGGAAGAGCGCCTCATCACGTAAGGAAACCTGTTGTTCTGTGGCGTCATCTTGTTGAGCCTGTTGTGCCACATGTCTCAGCAAACGTGCTATCCAAAGCAGAATAGCCTCTGTCTGGAACAAACTATCTGCCTCACAACTCTTCAACAGGTCGTCCGTCAAGTATTTATAATAAGGATGACGACGGATAGCATTCATCAATCGAGGTCGGTAACCACCAATCTGGAGGTTCATTAACATGTTGATAAACGAAGCGGTGGGAGTCTGTATCAGGGGGTAGCCGGAGGTGACATTTACCTTGTCGACTTCCTCAGGGATACAATGGATGACAACGGGCAGTAACTGTTCGTCGCACAAGAGGATAGCTGTCCGTTTGCCATCCGCATAACGTTGGTGCTCTTTCAGCCACGTACTCATATAACGAACTTGTATGTTCTCTGTCGGTGCCGCGATATAAGTGATGGTCTTTGGCTGCTGGAACTGTTGGTAGAGAGTCGCGTCGTCATTGTCGAGCTCATTGTGGAAGACCTCCAGATACTGTGAGAGGTAAAAGCCTGCCTCTTGCTGCATGTAATAATGGTCGAAGTCCCAATAGAAGAAAGCCTTCCCTTCCTTTTTCAGTTGCTTGAACAACTGTTTCTCCACCTGATGTAAGAGATTGAAACCAACGAAGAGGTAACGGTCATAGCGACTATCCAATGTACAACTGGTGGCATGTAACTTTTCTACGACATGACGGTAGAGGGCACCCTCATAGGCTAAATCCTGTGCTGTAAGACGGTGGTTGAAATCGTGGTAGATATCAGCGAAATGACACCACAGCTTCAGGAAGCGTTCTTTCAATGCACTATTATGGTCTTCGGAGAAGTTACTGAAGAACTGTTGGATAATGGCACGTTGCTCGTCCGTGAGATAACTGACATCATCCAACTCATGGATGTCACGGAGGTTAGTAAATACCCGGTCGGCATCCGCCATGTTCTTGTCGATATCATCGAAATCAGACAGGAGCAGTTGTCCCCATCCATAGAAATGATCCAGCGTCTCGTCTATTCCCGTACAGGTCACAAACGACTGATGGAGGTCACAGACCAGTTTGATAGGATCCGCCACTTGTAATGAACTTTGTTGCCGGAACAAGTCACTGATGGTAATATAAGACGGGCTCCATATCGGATGGTCAGTCAGCCGAGCAAGGTGCTCGTTCAGGAACAATGAGGCACGCTTGTTGGGAAAGACAATTGCTGTACGTGACAGGTCATGTCCGTATTTCTCGATGATATCCTCAGCAACATATTCTAAGAAACTCTTCATAGCTTAACCTCCTCTATCTTGTTCGAATACACATACCACAGATATCCTTCCACCTGTTGGTAGCCCATCGGTTGAAGTAGCTGCATGTACTCCTTTACTTGCTCTTGGTATTCTGGACGTGGATGACCGAACTTGAAATCAACGACAATCATGCGATGTCCGTCCGTCATGACCCTGTCTGGGCGACGCTCGCAGACATGTCCGTCAGCGTCTTTATATAATATGGTACACTCGTTATACAATGTCCATTTGTCTGAGAACCACTCACGGACACGAGGGTTCTCCAAGCGCTTGCGAAGGAGGGAGGACACCTTTGCCACAGTCATCTCCTCATCATAGAGGACACCTTCCTGCTGCAGTTCTTGCAAGGCAGTCTCCACATCTTCCGTCGTACGGATACGGGAGAAGACATGATGTAGGATACTACCTGTCTTTATATAACTTTGTTGGGTAGACTCTTCCTCATCTGTTTGTATGAACTCACGACTTTTGTTACTCTGTCGGAACTCCGTCTTATGACCAAAGACATTCATCTCCACGGAGAGTGGCTCGGAGAATTTCAAAAAGACATTGTCAGACGTCTTTTTCTCCTGTTGCTCTTCCGTACAACGTGTCCCGAACGAGAAGACGATATCATCCTTCTCATCCTCGATGCCATTCAAGACCGTTCCGTCAAGAGACAGTTCCGGGAGCACATGCTCTATCAGAGACGAGCGACTCAGTTTCGCTTTTCGCTTGCCGATGACGTAGAGACTTTTACAAGCACGGGTGAATGCCACATACAACAGGTTCAGGTTGTCGACCGTCAACTGCAAATGCTCGTTGAGATAGTCTCCCTCATAGATCGTACCCACCATTTTCTTCTCCCCATAGTCGACGGGAGCAACAGGGAGCTCATTGAAAGGAGCCACTTGAGGCTCGCACCAGATGGTCTCACCACGTTCCAACTGCCAGTCGCAGAAAGGTAACAGCACATGGTCGTATTCCAGTCCTTTACTCTTATGAATCGTCAGGATACGGATACCATGAAGCTCATCACTCTGTATCGTCTTTTTGTGAAGCTCCTGTTCCCATGTCTCAATGAAAGTGTCAATACCAGTACTGTTGTCGACAGAGAACTGGAGGAGGTAATCGTAGAAAGCACAGAGATAGGCATTTTGGTCTTTCAGTCGTTGTAGCCCGAAGATCTGATAGAGTGTTTCCACCAGTTCGTAAAGCGGTAGCATCAAGAGTTCGTCGAAATGACTGATGTATGCCTCTGGCAACAAACTGTCGGCATCCATATTCTTCAACAGGAGGGCGGCATCATTGACTTGCTCGCCTAACACCTCCCGATGATAGGACTTGATAATCTGTGCTTTTGTCAGTGCGTCGGAGGGGTGGGTGAGCAGACGCAGGGTGTCTATCAACAGACGTACAGAGACAGAAGCGTCTAAACGGAAAGCCTCGTCACTGACGATGGTCACCTCTGGCATCTGTTCCGCGAAATAGTTGGCGATGAGGGTGATGATATCATTGGTCCTGACGAGGATAGCGATCTGGTTGGGAGAGACCCCTTGTGCCAGCAACTCTTCAATAGTATCCTTTAATTGCTCTAAGGTACGTTCACGATAGTCTTCGGCAGGTAACAGCCGGATGTCCACATATCCTTGTGGCTTGCGATGCTCAGGAATCTCTTGGCAGACATCCGCATAGGCATTTCTCAACTGTTGGGCACCTGTAGGATGCTGTTCGCTTAACGCATCCTGTTCTTGTTGGGCGGCAACACGAAAGAAGGCGTTATTGAACAAGATGATATTCCGCTCAGAGCGATAGTTCGTCTGCAAGGGTTTCACCTCCATCATCTCCTTGTCGAACTGCTGGTCGATATTGTTCAGCAGTCGCCAGTCACCAGAACGCCAACGGTAGACACTTTGTTTGACATCACCGACAATCAGGTTCTCAGACCCCACATGACTCATACACTCCTGCATCAGCACTTTGAAATTCTGCCATTGGACAGTACTGGTATCCTGGAACTCGTCAATCATCACATGATGGAGCTGGGCACCAATCTTCTCAAAGATAAAAGGAGCGTCACTGTCTTGGATCAAAGCATGTAACAGGTGTTGGGTGTTACCCAGCAGAAAAACATTAGCGTCATCATTGATGTCCTTGACTTTCTGCTCGATACTACTCAACAGACGCAGGTTGTTCAGGTGACTGAGTGTTAGTTTTGCCGACTGATAGAGCCGCCATTGCTGCTCCCGTTCTTTTTCCGCATAACGCAGCAAGGGTATCAGTACCTGATCAGCAAGATAATGGAGATCCTCCGCCCGTGGATGGTCTTTCTTATACCAATCCTTTGGTTCCTCCATCGCTTTCGCGGCTGTCTTGTTGAGGACAGAAGGGTCAAACTGCTCGTTTCGGAGTTTGAGGAAGTATCCGGAGACCCCCCGGCTTCCATTCTTGAGATCCGAAACAGTCAGGTTCTCCTGTTCCAAGGTATCGAAGAAGGTGGCGGCAATGGTAATCATCCGCTCCTTGGCATCGTCACGGATCTGTCGGAGCGTCTTGGTATATTCCTCAAAGAAACCCTCTTCCGTCATCTTCTCATTCAGTTCCTGGCGATGCTCCTTATAATAGTCACGGAAGATCGTCTTTCCAAAGTGTTTGATCTCACGGATGAAACTGGTCTTCTTCTCATCATTGTTACTCCAGCTCTTATCTTCCATAAGACTGTCCATGATATAGCGGAGCAGCCATTGCAGGATGAGGTCGGTATGTTTGAGGTTGTCGATGAGTTGGTCGACAGCCATTTCCTCCACCTGGTCACCACTCAGTCCCACACGGAGGTTTGCCGTCAGTTCCAGCTCATGGGCGAGGTTCCGGAGCACACTCTGGAAGAAGGCGTCGATGGTCTGTACCCGGAAACTGTTATAATGATGCAAGAGGAGATGAAGCGCCTCTCCTGCTCGTTCCCGGATGGTATGGATAGGGAGCTTCGTCTCTTGTTGTACCTTCTGTGTATAGTTGTCTGAGTCAGGAAGTTCCTTCCAGATACCATACAACTGGCTCAAGATACGCATCTTCATCTCTTCCGTCGCTTTGTTGGTGAAGGTGACGGCAAGGATGGTGCGATAGTTCTGTGGGTTCTGCACCAGGAGCTTGATATACTCTGTGGCAAGAGTGAATGTCTTTCCGCTTCCTGCACTTGCCTTATAAACGACTAACGGTTTACGCATGTCTACCACTTTCTAAACAACTCAAAGGTGAATTTGAGTCCGAAATCCTTGAAACTGGCATTAAGGAAACTGGCAAAGGCACCGATAGAGACGAAACGGTTCGTGATACCATAGCCTATTTCCGCATAAGGTCGCGTATGTTGGATGGAGAGGAAACTTAAATAGATGGTTTCCCGCTCGATGAATTTGCCGATGATAGGAAGGAAGGAGAAGACGAGTAGGGGAGACTCATAGGAGGTATTGAACCTGAAATAATATTTTGAGGTGTTATACCATTCGCTGTTCACCAACTGGAAGTTACCTGTCCAATCGTCCTCCCAGCCACCAGGAAGGTTCTCGTCACGGAAATTAGCATAGTCGAGGAAGTAGGTGGTCTTGTTATTGGTGTACATACCGAATCCGCTTTTTAAGTTGATCCGGCGCAAAGGGTCTAGTTTAAACTGATGACTGGCGTCAAACTCATAACGCTCATAACTAAGTGTGGAGGCGAAGACACCTTTAATACCACACTCGTAATTCAACGTGAAATAGGGACCTTTTCTCCAGGGTGACACATGAAGAGTCAACAAGGGGGCAAAGCTTCGGTAGACGGTAGGCTGGTCATATTCGATCATTCCAGACTCATTGTCTGCCCTGCGGATGTGGTACACTATACCAGCCTTGATCTCCAACCAGTCGAAGGCAGCCACGTTATTGACGGCTTGGATGTAGTTATCTGTGAAATACTCCAGATCCTTATTCTTGAACTCTTCGTCATTCTCCACTCCCGGGTTCAGGTTCTTGATAGCCAGCTTGACACTGTTGTTGGAGATACGGTTACCGTTAGCGACGATGATCTCAGCATATCCGTTACGCTTGGGGTTATACGTCATACGGATAGGAGTATAATGGAAGAACTGCTTGATCTTGAAGTTATAGCCAATCTGTGGCTGAATGGTGAGATAGCGTTTCTTGTTCCAGTTATACCTGGCACCCACCTGGATCTTATAGGACAAGCCCCGGCTGCGACTATAGCTGATATACTGCGGATTGATGATGGGTGAGAGACTGAAATCCGCTCCCATAGCATCCGCATGAGAACTGGTCACCAGGTGGTCTCCGATATTCCATAGCACATCACCGACACTTCTTTTCTTGGGATGAAGGGAGTCTTCTTGCTCCTTGGCTCTCTTTGCTTCTTCGAGGTCTCGCTCCCGATCCTCATCATATTTCTGATAGATGCTCTTCTCCTCGTCATTCAACTGAAAGGTTCGCAAAGAGTCCATCATCTGACGGTCATTGACTTCATTCAGGGAGTCGGGCAGGGTCGTGGGGGTGTTGTAGGTTGCCAGGAAATGGGAAGAGATACGGTTTCCGGCAAATTTGAAATTCAAGTCTGAGACACACCTCTGGGGGATGACGGTGTTTTGCCCGTCATTGTTGTAAACGGCATCGACATGGAATTTCAACATGTCAAACTCACCGTCATACATGGTATATACGACACGTCCCGTATTGGCGTTCACTAAGGCATATCCTTTCACCAGCTGGGTGTTCTTTAATTTGGGTCGGAAGGCGACATGTACCAGGTTCGCGTCCGAATTATTGATCTCATACCGATAATACCTGCGGTTCTTGCGATAAAACGGTGAAAGGATTTTCTCCTCGTAGATAGTCATGTCATAGATGTTCGGTGTCAGGAAGTCAGTGAAAGCCGTACTGATCTGCCTCTCATGGGGTATCGTACTACTGATGACCTGCGGCTTGGTATTAAAAGAATGAGTTCCATCTGACTCCATCTTACCATAGATCTCGGAGATATACAGGCGTTCTCCTTTGGCGAAGGAATATAATGTCGGTACCAGGAACATCGTGAAATTACGACGCTCGGTATTCAGCGTGTATCGCATATATGTGTTTGTACCCCCACTACTAGTGTAATGTGCATAATTACGCCTGTAACTCCACATTTTCTCAAGGATGGTGGAGTCATTCCGCACTTTGGCAAAACAAATGGCAGGCATGAATATCAACATGCCTGCCATCATCGTTAGAAGGTATATCTTTCTATTCACACTCCAAAATTACGAAATAATCTTGAAAGCGCAAAGATTTTATCCTAAATATTTCATTAAAATACGTGCATTTCCAGATTCACGGAGTTTTGCGATACTCTTCTCACGAATCTGACGAACACGCTCACGGGTCAGTCCCAGACGGTCACCGATCTCCTCAAGTCCTTTCTCATGACAACCAATACCGAAGCATTCGCGGATGATGGTGATCTCACGGTCTTTCAATACTTTCTGAAGGACGGTGTTCAGCTCCTGTGCCATAGACTCATGGTCAACCTGACGGTCTGTACGGGAATCGTCCCCACTTGCCATCACGTCGAGCATACAGTTGTCCTCACCCTCTTGGAAAGGTGCGTCTATTGACACATGATGACCATCTGCCATCAGACTCTGTCCGATCTTCTCCTCATCAATATTCGTCACCTCACTCAACTCAGAGACAGAGGGGTGACGCTGGTTCTCCTGTTCAAACCTGTTAATCTCGTGATTAATCTTGTTCAGACTTCCAACCTGGTTCAATGGAAGTCGTACGATACGGCTCTGCTCTGCAATAGCCTGGAGAATGCTCTGACGAATCCACCATACAGCGTAGGAAATAAACTTAAAACCACGTGTCTCGTCAAACTTCTGTGCGGCTTTGATCAAACCGATGTTACCCTCATCAATCAAGTCAGTCAGCGTCAATCCCTGATGCTGATACTGCTTAGCAACTGATACTACGAATCGGAGATTGGCTGTCACCAGCTTGTCTTTGGCACGCTCACCCTCGGGACCGCCTTTGCGAATCTTCTGAGCCAGCTCGATTTCCTCATCAATACTGATCAGGGGTGCACGACCAATTTCCACCAGATACTTATCCAGTGCCTCACTAGAGCGATTCGTAATACTTTTCTGAATCTTTAATTGTCTCATTTAAACTTTTCTCTTTTTCCTTAACTGCTTGAGAATCAAGCGCGTGTACTAATTAATACCGTAAAACGCTGCAAAATTACAAAAAAATACAATACGTTGTTCTCCTGACACTCATTATTTTTCTTAAAAATGCTTAATTACCCGTTTCCTCTCTCTAAACTCATCAAAAATCAGTCGGTAACAAAAGGGTGTTTTCCTACCGACAAACCTGTCGTTTCCTACCGAGAAACTTCCTCGAAATAGGAAGGCGGCACCTCCTGCCTGCGAAGGTGCCGCCTTCGACCCGAGGAAGCGGCACCTTCGACCCGAGGAAGCGCCGCCTTCAAGGGCAGGAAGTGCCGCCTTCGTAAAACACCCCTACAAGGTGCTTTTTATTCCGATATCTCCTATCTCAGTAAATTCACTGAATTTGGTGAGTAAATTCACTGAATTTACTGAGTAAACACACTGAATTTACTTTCATAGGAGATACATTATAAGGGCAAAACCACCAATCGTTGTCACCGTTGCCACCTCGTTGTTACCCGCAACCGCCTGACAATCAAATACTTTTGCAAGGTGGCAACGGTGACAAGGGTTTTAAAAATTACGTGGGGAGGAAACTAATTATTGTCGATACCGGCAAGAAATCATCATAAAACTTCCAAGAAATTAGCTTTTATGCGAAAGAATCGCTACCTTTGCATCAAATTTCTGTACGAACAGTATGAAATGGGTTCAAAAACATCTTACGATAGTCATCAGGATAGTAGCATTATTGGTGATTGCCGGTGCTTTGCTGCTTTTCGAGAGTGACCAACTTTGGAAGGTGCAGGAGAAGAATCTCTTTTTCTGCACGACATTATTTTTGAGAGAGCAGTTGGTGGTACCAGGTGGTATGCTGACTTGGATAGGCAGGTTCTTCACACAGTTCCTCTATTATCCGTGGTTGGGAGTGTCACTGCTCTGTGCTTGGTGGTACTTGCTGATGAGTCTGACGAAAAGGACTTTCCGCATTCCAGACCGATGGACCGTCTTGTTGCTCATACCCGTCGTGATCCTGTTGATCAGTAACATGGATATGGGCTACTGGATCTATGTCCTGAAACTAAAGGGACATTTTTTTGTGACGACCATCGCGACGACGATTGTGGTAGTGCTCCTGTGGGTGTTCCGGAGGATTCCAGACCAATACTGTCTGCGTGCTGTCTGTATCCTCCTCACCACCATCATTGGCTATCCGCTCCTCGGTATCTATGGACTGGTTGCCGCCTTGTTGATGGCACTCTGGTCCTGGAGGTTGTCAACGCATCGCATGAACGCTATAGCTTGTAGTGTGGCTGCTGTCGCAGGTGTTGCTGCCGTTCCCCTATTCTGTTACCGCTTTGTCTACTACCAGACGAACCTGGTGAATATCCTATGGGCAGAACTACCTGTCTTCATCACTACGGAGGAGTATCCAGCCTATTACATACCTTATTATTTATTGGCGCTCTTCTTCGTCATCCTGATTATGAAGTACCATGATGACCGTCAAGAGGTGAGACCCATGAAGAAGTCCTATTATCTTGCTTGCCAGGCTGCGCTAACCATCCTGATGGTAGGTTGTGTCTACCATTTCTGGATGAAGGACGAGAATTTCCATCATGAGCTTACCATGCAGCACCGTATCGCCCGATGTGACTGGACGGGAGTACTGGAAGAGGCTGCTGCCCAGGAGGATGAGCCGACACGCTCCATCGTGATGATGCGGAATATCGCCCTCTCCCGTATCGGTAGACAAGGGGATGACATGTTCCTTTATAAGAATGGCTCTAAGATGTATGCTGCCCCCTTTATGATGCGTCTGATGCTGGTGGTCGGTCCGCAGGTCTATTACCAATATGGGATGCTGAACTACTGCAACCGTCTGTGTATGGAAATTGGTGTCTTGTTCGGTTTCGGCGTGGAAGACTATCGGTTGATGGCAAGCTGTGCCCTGTTGAATGGTGACAAGCCCCTTGCCCGTAAGTATATTGGTGCCCTGAGAAAGACACTTTTCTATCGTGACTGGGCAGAGAAGGCTGAGGCACTTTTAGATCATCCCGAACTGATAGCCCAGGATGCGGAGCGTGAGCCGATTACCCACATGCTTCATTACAAGAACTCACTGGGTGGTGATCAGGGAAATACCGAACGGTATATCATGACAGAGCTGGCGAACAGTACGGATACTACAGACCCCGTCTTTCAGGAACAGTGTCTGCTTGCCACCTTGTGGACCAAGAACATCAACCAGTTCTGGTATCATTTCAAGGAATATGCCCTAAGACATCCGCGAGGTCCTATTCCCCGCTATTATCAGGAAGCCGCCTACCTCTATGGTCGTAAGGAACGCAGACCGGAGGTGGAGGCGATGCCCTTTGATACCAGTGTCAAGGAATCTTTCCGGCGTTTTATGTCTGTGGCACCTAATTATTATAATGAGGATATGGAGGTGGTCCGTCAAGGATTATACCCTCTCTTTGGAGACACCTATTATTATGACTATTATGCCATGAAACAGTTGCCGGAGTATTAAATAATGAAAGACTGAGAATGGAGAGATTAAGGAAATTAGCATATATCGGATGTTGTCTGATGATGATGGGCTGCGCGAGTCCTTCCGTACCAGAGGTGTTTACCGACTCCAGGGAACTGCCGGACATCTATCCCGACTATACCAACGTGACTGTTCCCATCAATATCGCACCGCTCACCTTCGAGTTTGACGGGGAGGCAGATGAGATGATAGCCCGTTATGCCGCAGGCGATGAGGAACTCGTCTTCGCTGACAAGGTACAACCGGAGATGGCTGACTGGTGTATGCTGACGGAGAAGGCGAGGGGTGGTGCCATCAAGGTGGATGTCTATACCCGTAAGGGTGACCAGTGGACACACTACAAACCGTTCAGTATCTTTGTGTCACCAGACAGCATAGACAGTTACCTGAGTTATCGTTTGATCTATCCATCATTTGTCAATTACGAGTCGCTGACCATCAGTCAGCGTTGTCTGGAGAACTATGACGAGAGTGTCATTTATGACAATATGCTCTGCAGTCTTGAAAAAGGAGGACAGTGCATTAACTGTCATCACTACCAACAATATAACCCGGAGCGCATGCAGTTTCATGCCCGTCAGAACCTCGGCGGTACAGTCATCGCTTATGATGGACAGGTCAAGAAGGTGAACATGAGTAACGACTCCATCCTTACGGCGGGTGTCTATCCTGCGTGGCATCCTTGGCTGAAACTGATCGTCTATTCCACGAACATGACCGCCCAGAGTTTCCATACCGTAGATCATAACAAGATAGAGGTATATGACTCACAGAGTGACCTGATAGCCTATGACATAGACAAAGGGGAGGTGACGAATCTGGAGAATGACACCACCGAGCTGGAGGTGTTCCCCGCATGGGCTCCCGACGGGAAGACCCTCTACTATTGCAGTGCCCACTTTGAGTGGAAAGACTCTACCTTGTCAAAGATTGATGAGATCATCAACCGTTCGCAGGAGATCAAGTATAATATCTATCGGAAGCGTTTCGATCCGGAGACGATGACCTTCGGTCCCCGTGAGCTTGTCTTCGCTGCCGACAGTCTTAACAAGAGTGCCACCCTGCCACGTGTCTCACCCGATGGTCGCTATCTGATGTTCGCCCTTGCGGAGTATGGTGTTTTCCATATCTGGCATCATGATGCCGACCTGTGGTTGCTCGACCTCCAGACGGGTGATGTGAGAGCCGCAAAGGAGATCAACTCACCAGACACAGAGAGCTACCACTCCTGGTCGAGTAATGGCAAATGGGTCGTTTTCAGCAGTCGTCGTGACGATGGTACCTATACGCGTCCTTTCTTCGCACATTTCGACAAGGACGGACACGGTACCAAACCCTTTGAGTTACCTAGTGCCGACCCGGATATGCATCGTCAGTTCATGAGATGCTATAACATCCCGGAGTTCATGCGAGGTCCTGTCACCATTAAGCCGCAGACTTTCGCCGATATCATCAAGAGAGAGGGCGAGCCTGTGAGATATGTACGGACACTGACTCCTAAGAAATAAACTATTAAAAATGAATACTCAATTACTTCCTATGAAAAATATATTAATGATCATGACGGTCTTGCTGTTGATGGCATGTGGCAGCAAGAAAGGTGTGGGGATGGTTGGAGAAGATATCCAGAATGATTCTCTGGCACTGATACAGCCACAGTATGCCAAAGGCTTCTCCGTGAAATATTTGGAGAATGGCATCCGACTGGTGGATGTCGAGGATCCGCAGAAGGATGAGGACAAGATGCCGGTCAGTTATCATTTCGCCCTGGTGGAGAAGGGTGGTGATGCTGACATTCCTGAGGGTTATACGAAGGTGGAGGTCCCTGTGGAGCGTACCATCGTGATGACGATGTTGCAGCTCTCGAACTTCACGGCACTGGATGCCCATGAGGTGGTGAAGGGTATCACAGGAACCAAGAACCTGTTTAACAAAGATATCAAGAAACGGGTGAAGGATGGTAGTATCGTGAAGATCGGTATGGAGGGAAACTTCGATCCGGAGTTGATTCTTGCCGCTAACCCGGAGGTCATTTTTATCTCTCCCTTCAAGCGTGGCGGTTATGATGCGATCAAAGAGACGGGTATCACGTTGATTCCCCATCTGGGATATAAGGAGCTGGATCCGTTAGGACAAGCCGAATGGGTGAAGTTCGTCGGACTGTTTATCGGAAAGGAGAAAGAGGCTAACGAACTCTTTGCTGGTATAGAGAAACGGTATCATGACTTGAAATCGAAGGTTGACAGTTCTAAGTTTAAAGAACTTCCTACCGTCTTCAGTGGGGAGATGCATGGTGGCAACTGGTATGCTGTGGGTGGAAAGAATTTCCTTGCCCGTCTGTTTCATGATGCTGGTGCCGACTATGTCATTAAGAACGAGGACACGGGAGGCTCGAATATCGAGTTCGAACAGATGTATGCCATGGCAGCGAATGCTGATTATTGGCGTATCCTGAACAGTTTTCCTGATACGTTCTCGTATGAGGCTCTGAAGGCTTCCGAACCTCGTAACGAACTCTTCAAGGCGTTCAGGGAAAAGAAGGTCATCTACTGTAATATGAAACAGACTGCCTATTACGAGTCGACACCTGTAGAGCCTGATGTGGTGTTGAAAGACCTCCTCGCCATCTTCCATCCGGAATTGGTGGAGAAGGACTATAAACCGAAATATTACCAGTTGCTGAAATGAGAAACCGTGTCTTCTCCAATATCGTCCTGCTGTTGTTGAGTATCCTCTTGTTGTTTGTGCTCAACCTACTATTGGGTACTGTCAAGATACCTGTTTCAGACGTGGTGGCTACCCTGATGGGAAGTCAGGAGGTGTCGGAGATCCATCGTAACATCATCTGGAGCTCTCGTGTGCCACAGGCATTGACGGCAATGGTGGCTGGAGCGGGACTCGCTGTGAGTGGTTTACAGATGCAGACCGTTTTCCGTAACCCGTTGGCTGGTCCTTCTGTGTTGGGTATCTCCAATGGTGCTTCCCTGGGTGTCGCCTGTGTCGTGTTGATGTCTGGCTCTTTAGGTGGTGTCGCTCTGAGTCGGCTGGGATATATCGGTGATATGGCGATGTCGGTGGCAGCCATTGTTGGTTCCCTTGCTGTTATGGCTCTCATCCTCTATGTGTCCCAGAAGGTAAAGGGTAATGTCACGCTGTTGATTATTGGTGTGATGATCGGTTACCTTGCTACGGCAGTCATCGGTGTGTTGAAGTTCTTCTCTGCTGAGGAGGATATCAAGGCGTATGTGGTATGGGGCTTAGGTTCTTTCTCCCGTGTCTCTGGCAACCAGATGGTACTCTTTGTCGTCCTGATGGCGATCCTGTTGCCGATGAGTATGTTGTTAGTAAAGACCATGAACCTGCTGTTGTTAGGTGACGGCTATGCCCGTAACTTAGGATTGAATATCCGTCGTGCCCGTATGCTGGTCATCCTCTGCTCTGGTGTGTTGGTTGCCATCGTCACAGCCTATTGCGGACCCATCATGTTCATAGGTCTTGCCGTACCACACCTCTGTCGTACTATCTTCCGCAGCAGCGACCATCGCATCTTGATGCCAGGAACACTTTTGGCAGGTGCCGCCTTGGCACTCCTCTGCAACCTTATTGCCCGTATGCCAGGCTTTGAAGGTGCCTTACCCGTCAACAGTGTGACGGCATTGGTAGGTGCCCCTGTTATAGCGAGTGTATTGTTCCGTCGTCGTCAATCAATAGAAGAGTAAGTTCTGTATGAGGCACTAACGGTTGACAGTGCTGCATACAGTGTTGGAGGACGACACGACAGAAATCCTCTATCTTCTCTGGAGAGATTCTCTCCCATAACTCTCTGGCAAGTGTCAGGTTGGTGAGGTCGATAGGACAACCTGCTTTTTCAAGCATAGATGCTATAAAGGTCTTGTCCATCACCGTCTTCTTGCTATGGGTATCCAAATTGCCGGCAGCTAACTTCACAGCCTTACCTAACATCACCCCCAATGTGACTTGTCGGAATCCTAGTTCATGAGCAATCTTCAGTGTCTCACCAATATAATTGCCGTACTCCACAAATGCTTGTGAGGGCAGGGTAGGATAGTATGCTCTTACAAACCGCTCACTCTTCGCTCCGCTGTTGATGACGACACGATCGGAACCACTTGCCTTTGCCACCTCCATACACTTACGGATGCTTTGGATGAAAGCCTCTTCAGAGAAAGGTTCGACGATACCGCTGACCCCGATGATCGAGATTCCTCCATCAATACCCAAACGGGGATTGAAGGTGCGACGGGCTATCTCCTCACCACCTGGTACGGAAATGGTGACGGTTAATGATTCCTGGTTCCTGGTTAACGGTTCAATATTCTGGTGTATCATCTGACGGGGACCTTTATTGATGGCTGGTTCACCTGGGGGATAGTCGAAACCAGGGAGGAAAAAACGTCCCACACCTTCACCGCCTTCAAAGACAATTCCCCCCTCGTCTATAGGTGAGGGGTTGGGGGTGAGGCTCACTCTTACCTCAATACCATTTGTCACATCAGGGTCGTCACCTGCCTCCTTGATGCAATACGCATATCCATCGCCATAACCGACAGATACCATAATAGTCTCTCCATCAGGTAACAGTATAGGAACCTCAGCAGGAGTCTCGCCTTTTATCAGTCTTGTTGTCGCGGCGACAGCGGCAGCCGTCGCACAAGTTCCTGTCGTCAGTCCACTATGCAGGGGGAAGAAGTCGGGAAGGAGTTTCTCCACCGCCCGTCGAAGACCATGTGGTCCATTGACAATATGATAGATACTGGGTGTAGCAGGACGTTTCAATACGATGATACGCATTCCCTTTGCTTTTGCGATATCCACTTTCTCTTGGAAACCACCAGACAGTCCACTCTCTTTCAAAAGGACAGCCTCTGTCTCCACATCAATTACCGCACTATCTTCATAGAATAGCAATTGCTCGTCTGTCGCACCTTGTTCCTTGGCAAGACGGATAGAAGACTCACGAGGAAGAATACGATAATATACCTTTATGCCTTTAGCTTCCAGAGGTTTCAGTTTCGCAATCGACTGTACCCCAGTAGTGGCTAGTAGGGAATGAATATCCGTAGGAACTTGGGAATAGTCGTCAATCCATGTGATATCTGGATCCCGAGGTGGATATATCCGTTCATAACGAATGATGGGAATCTGTTTTTCGGAAGCTACATAGACAACCGTCTGATGAAGGTGTGAGGCAAAAGGGTGAGCCGCATCCACAAGAAGACGGATGCCGTGCTTGTCAACAAAGGCTTTCATCGCCTCAGCATCCATCGCGCCGTTGATATGCTCGCCATGATGCAGCGAGACATCCTGCTCACCAGTCTTGGTGCTATAATAATAAGTGGCACCTGCCTTTTCGAGTACCTCTGCAGTTCTGCGGCCTTCCGTCGTTCCTCCGAATACCAGTATCATGCAGACAAATGGTCTTTGCTAAATCTGTAGCTTATGGGAATAATTCTTCTAAGAAAGCCGCGGCTTCCTTGTCTCCCTGTCTTGCTGCTTTCTCCAACAAAGACTTAGCCAGCTTCTCGTCTTTCTCGACTCCTATGCCGTCATAATAGCAGAGTCCTAACAGTTTCTGGGAATTGGCTAATCCCTGGTCTGCGGCTTTCTTCCACCAGATGAAAGCCTGCTGGTCGTTCTGTGGGACACCATTACCTTTGTAATAACAGAATCCTAAGTTGTTCTGGGCATGAGCATATCCCTGTGCAGCCGCTTTCCGATACCACTCAACAGCTTGTTTGTAGTCCTGGACGACACCATCGCCATTGGAATAGAGGACACCTAAATTATACTGGGCAGCGGGATAGCGTTGTTCTGCCGCCTTTCGGAACCAAGCGACGGCTTGCTTATAGTCTAAGTCGACACCCTCCCCATTGTTATAGCAAAGTCCTAAGTTATACTGTGCCATCACCTGTCCTTGTTCCGCGGCTTTCTGATACCATGCGACAGCCTGTTGGAAATCCACTGCGACACCCATACCATTGTAATAACAACGTCCTAAGTTATATTGGGAGTTTTCCTGACCTTGCTCCGCGGCTTTGCGGTAATAAGCAACAGCCTGCTTGTAGTCTTGAGCGACACCTATACCGTTTTCGTAGCAGTAACCTAGGTTATGCTGTGCGTCAGCGACACCCTGTTGTGCCGCTTTGATCCACCAGCTGACGGCAAGTCTCTCGTCCTTCGCGACCTCCCTTCCTTTATAATAACAAAATCCCAGGAGGTATTGGTCCTCGGCGTTTCCTTTCTCGGCAGAAGCCTTCATTTTCTGGAAGTCATTAGCATCTTGTGCATAGCACATCATCGGCAATATAGCCAGTAATATGAATAATAGCTTTTTCATAAGGTTTATTAATTGGTTTGATGGGACAAAGATACGAATTCTTTTGTGAAACAACAAATTATTACAACATATTTTGCAGTTGACGATGAGACAGCGTAATCATGCCTCACCCTGTCTGAAGAGGTGGGTGAAGTATTTCGAATAGAGCTCGGAGAGTCCTTGGCGATTGTCAATAGCCTCACCCACCACTATCATCGTGGTGAGTGTGAGGTGGTTGTCATGAATGATTTTCGCTAAGTCTTTGAGGATACCCCGGTATATCTTCTGGTCTTTCCATGTGAGGTGATAGCAGACAGCGACAGGTGTGTCCTCCGGGTATTCCATCAGTAACTCTCGTTGTACGTCATCCACGATGGAGGCACTGAGGAAGATACACATCGTCGACTGACTCTTGGCGAGTAGGTGCAGTTGTTCTTTCTCTGGCATCGGAGTACGTCCCTCACCACGTGTAAGGATGATGGTCTGTGTACGTTCCGGGATGGTAAACTGACTGCGCAGCTCTGCTGCTGCGGCAAGGAAGGAAGAGATACCGGGAGTGATATGATAGTCCATACCCTCACGGTCGAAGAACGCCATCTGCTCCTGAATAGCCCCGAAGATACAAGGATCGCCCGTATGCAGGCGGACGATGAAGTGTCCTTTGTCGTAATGCTCCTTCATCAACGCACACTGTTCCTCTAACGCCATATCGGCAGATGAGCGAACCACAGCACCGGGTTTATGGCAGTCTGTCAACTCACGAGGGACGAGACTGCCGGCATATAATATCAAGTCGGCACGCTCCAGCATTTTCCGTCCTCGTACACTAATCAAGTCCGGGTCACCAGGACCAGCCCCCACGATCTCGATATGTCCCTTCTTCTCCCTCAGATATTTGTAATCGATCGCTAATGCAGCTGTCCAGTTCTTGCCTTTCACCTTCGGGACGATGAGTTTTCCGTGGTTAGAACCGAGAATGGCTGCCGCCTCGCAGACACTGGGTGTCCCGACATGTTTCGCGACAGTATCGCTGGGGTTAGGAACTTCCACTTTCGCCAACTCCTCAGCAGTGTAGAACACCAGTTCCTCCCCTAAGTCATCCACCAGCATCGCACAGAACTCCTCATCCTCCTTCACGTCGATGGTACAGTATCGCTTATAGCAGGGCAGCACCCCGATCTGACTCATGACATCGTCAATCTCATCATAGATCTCCTCATAGTCATCGGGATGATTGGCAAGTCCAAAACCTAAAGCAGCAATCATGGGTACGAAATGTAATTCGAGTATGCCACCAGGAGGGCATAGGTTATATGGGGTCACCATAATCAACAGACTATATTTCTTAGGGTCTACCTCTGCAAGACTTTTGACGATGGTGACATGTGAGGGAAGCGTCTTCTCCAGATAGTCAGTACCCTCATCACAGATCTCCATCAACAAAGCTGTCGGCTTTTTGTTGACGAAAGCATAGATGCACTCGTTCATATCATCATCGCTCGCGATCGCCCAGTTGAAACGTTCTGCGAATGTGTCAAGCGCCCATAATCCGGCATTGTCGCTCTGGGTGGTGATGACAGGTCTCGCTCCTAATATGCCAGCTACCTGTTGGGTGAGGTCATTGGCTCCTCCGATATGCCCGGACAATACAGAGACGGTATGTTGACCCGACGAATCGACACAGACGATAGCAGGATCCTCATGCTTGTCCTGGATATAGGGTGCGATAGTACGCACACAGATGCCCATGGCACCGATGAAGATAAAGGCGTCAAACTTTTTCCATTGTCTGCCGATATCTGAGCGTCTAATAACTTGGGCATGTAATTCTCTTTTGAGCAGGTCTGCTATGTCCTGTCCGGCATCACTAATGGGTATAATGGCTATTTTCTGCATCTTAATATTGTTATAGGGTGATTGTCGTTGAGTTGTATTCTGACAGGCGGGTCTTGCCGGAGTCCTAACGCCGCACATGCCTCGTCCCACAGTTGGTGACTGTCTGTGGTCACCTTGGGGGCAATGACGCTATTCATCACAATGACACCATCAGGGGCAAGGATGGTCAGTACTTTTTCCATAATCTCCTTCAGTCGTCCTCCGTGTCCACCGATAAAGACAGCGTCAGGAGACCCACTCCCAATCTCTCCCTGTTGCGGGAGGGGAGAGGTAAGGAAGTCTCCGATATGGATGTTGATCCCTGGAGTCCCGAAGCGACGGGCATTCTCCTGAATGATGGACTCGCACTCCGGACGTATCTCGAAAGCCTCGATCTGTAGGTGTGGGAATTGCAGTTTTGCTTCAATGCTGACACTCCCCGTACAGGCTCCTATATCCCATAAGACATGTCGCTTGGGCAGGTCGAGCGCCTGAAGTGTCAACAGACGAACGGGCATCTTCGTGATCATCTTCTCCCTGCCGTCAAGGAGGGTGAATGCTGCGTCTGGAATACCGAAAGTTTTAGTTGAGAGTTTTGCGTGTAGTGTGTAGAGTATGAGACAGTTGGGTTGCTCGAACGATTGGTTGACAACATCTGTAAGGGGTAGGGTTGTCACCTTCTCTTTTTGGGGATTTCCAAGATGCTCACCAACACACATGGTATAGTCTTGATAGCCATAGTCCAGCATCCGTTGGGCGATAGCGGCAGGTGTGTGTTCCTTGTCTGTCAGGACACCAATCTTCCCAGCTCTTTCTATGAGTGCCTTGTCGAACTCCTGCCAAGGACGACCTGTCAGGGATACAATACGCATATCGTGGTAAGGAATCACCAGACGGTGAGCCAACAGTTGCAGGGAGTTGAAGGTAGGATAGACTATTATCTCCGCTTCAGGGAATTCACGTTTCAGGGTGTTTGCGAAACCGAAAAATAAAGGATCACCAGAGGCGAAGACGATGAGAGTTGAGAGATGAGAGTTGAGAGATGAGAGTTGGTATTTTTTGAAGACAGTATCAAGGGGGACCGTGATGTCTATCCATTCCGTGTCTTTGGGCAATAACGGAGCAACGATCTCATGGTGACGCTTGCCACCAGAGAATACCTTCCCTTGCTTGATAATCTCCATCACCTCAGGAGGAAACCAAGGCTTCGGATGATCCGTGATGCCTATAACAATAAATCTCAATTTTATAATTATTACATTTTGTAATTGTTTAATTATTACATTTTACAAGTCTCTCCCCGGTTTCAACAGTGCGGCATCATCAAAAGTCAGGACAGCATTACAGAGCGTAGCGGCAAGATTACTGCCACCCTTGCGTCCCTCAACGATGATCTTGGGGATATCCTTAAAAGGTTTCACCATGTGTTTAGACTCTTTCACATGGACGAAGCCGACAGGTGCCGCGATGATACCAGCAGGACGAGCCTTGCCCTTACGGATGAGGTCACAGAGTTCCATCAGTGCTGTGGGAGCATTACCAAAAGTGAAAAGAGCATCAGGGTGTTCTTCTACGGCAAGACGGATACCTGCCTGTGTGCGGGTTATTCCATAAGAACTCGCCAATTCTTCCACACGTGGGTCGTTGAGATAACACTTTGCCTCTATACCCAGCCGTTGCAAGGCTCCTTTGCGGATACCGCTGGTTACCATCGTGACATCAGTGATGATAGTCTTCAGCGTACCGTCCTTTATCTTGTTATACAAGTTCTCTACAGCTTTGTCATCCGTATAGAGGATATCCTCCATCTCAAAGTCGGCAGTGGTGTGGATCGCATGGAGCAAAGCCCATTGATGATCCAAAGGATAATTCTTCCTCAGCTCACCAGCGATGGTGCGGAAAGACTGTATCATGATAAGTTGTCCAGGTTTCTCCTGACTCCTGTCTCCTCTCTCCTGATTCCCGTAATATCCTCTCGGTGTGATGATTTTGCCGTCAGAGATATACGACTGTGAGTTACCTATCAGGATGACGGTAAACATGTCGATGTCCTCAGGATTGAACTGGGCGAGGGTAGTGACCTTCACTTCCTGTTCCTCACGACCAGCCTGACGGACATAGCCTACAGGGGTGTCTCCGGAACGTTCCTGGAGGAATAACTCTTGCAGGCGGTAGAGCTGCCAGTACCGTTCATGACTCTTGGGATTGTATACCGCCGTCACGAAGTCGGCAGTGGCTGCTGCCTTGATACGCCGCTCGATTGTTTCCCAAGGTGTCATCAGGTCACTCAGGGAGATGATGCACATATCATGTCCGATAGGGGCTCCCAACAGGGAAGCGGCTTTCTGGAAAGCGGAGATTCCAGGTAAAGAACAGATCTCTATATCCGTCCCACGCTGCTTCCTCATTTCATAGATGAGTGGTGCCATGCCATAGATACCGGCATCTCCAGAGGAGATGACGACGACCGTCTTGTCTTGCTCGGCGAGGTCGAAGGCTTGTTCGGCACGCTCACGTTCTTTCTTCATCCCCGTGTCGATACACTCGCAATGCTCCTTGATATAGGGTTCTATAAACTGGAAATAGTATTTATACCCGACAATGGCGTCTGCCTGTCGCACTGCCTCCAGTACAGCGGGTGTGATGTCTTCCTGACTGCCGGGACCGATGCCTGCAATGATAATCTTTCCCATAATGATGGCAAATATACAGAAAAAAACCGAGAAGTGGATATTTTTATTGCTTAAACTTTACTTTCAGTCCGACCACCAGCATACGACCGGGGGTATACAGGGCATATTTCCGATTGGTGGAGTCAATACGACGGTCTGCCTTGTCGAAGATATTGTCGATACCGATACTGGGTTCGATGACAGCCCATTTGGCACAGTCGATGGTATGGGTGGTATGCAGGTTCCATACACCAAAGCCAGGGGCATCCTCATAATCCGGATAATACGTCTTCGACTGTAGTCTGCCGTTCAGGTTGATGTTCATACGGTATTTCCCCCATGTGTGGTGATAGTTGGCGGCAATAGTAGCTGCATGACGGATGCTCCGCTCTAAAGTCGTCCACTCCTCCTCACTCTTGGTACGGGCATAGGTATAGACGTAGTTGGCAGAGAGGTTAAAACCCTGAAAGAGATTAGCGGAGGCGTTTATCTGGAAACCTTTCACATCTCCCTCGTCACTGTTCTGGTAGAGGGAGTAGCGTTCCAGTTTCGCAGCCTGGTCTGTCGTCATCTCAGGGAACTCTGTTTGTAACATCAGCAAGGAAGCGTCATCCACATTGATGTTCTTGCGCACGACCATGTCCTTGATACGGTTCAGATAACCTGTCACACTGACAGCGATGATGTCTGTACGGTATTCCGCATTCAGGGAGAGATAATGACTCTTCTCCGGGGAGAGGTCTTGGTTACCGAAGATGATCTGTGGCTTCCCGCGGTTGACAGAGAAATAATGATAGTAAAGCTCATCCAGACCAGGTGCCCGGAAACCGGCTGAGTAGGTCGCGCGGAGACGGAAATTACCGGGTGCGTACATCAGGGTCACCTTAGGTGTCAGATGGTTCTTGAAGGTCTCATGATGTGTCAGACGTAACCCGAGTGTCGCTGTGAAGTCCTTGAGGAATCTCATCTCATGCTGGGCATACGCCGCGATGTTGTAGACATGTTGCTCGATATTCCCGGAGGATGCCGTGAGATAGTCTTTGTGCCAGTCTGCTCCGAAGATGGTGGTGGAATTCTTGTAGAGACCGAGGATCGCTTTTACCTGTCCTTCCATAGAGCGTTGTTTCTTCGACTGCACATAGTCACCGACAGCATAGTCCTTGGTGGCGACGTCATATTCTTTGCCATAGCGGAAACGGTCGACGGTGAAGTCTGCCTGTATGGAGTTCCTGTTATCGAACTTATAGATACCGCCGACATTCCAGCGGAAACCCTTATAGCGCATCTCATAGTCCGTACCGCCAGTGATGTCCTCACGGGTCTCCGGACGGTCCGTGATCTTATAGGAATAGTCCAGACCGGCGTTCAAGGCAAGATGCTGGCTGGGCGTATAGGTGAGTCTCTGACTGAGGATATTGGAACGGAATCCGGTGAAGTAGGGGGCTATCGTCTCCTGTGTCTCCGTATCAGAGCCCTTGATAAATTCCAGGTTGTTGTTCTGATAACTGTCAGCACGATGATGTGCGAAAGAGGTATAGGAACCGATCTTTCCCTTATAGATATCCAGTCCTATACTCTCCGTCAGGACTCCGTGACCACTGACTTTCGTGTCGTTGGTGACAGCAAGCTCTGAGGTGGTGGGCTGGTCTGTGATGATGTTGATGACACCGGCGATGGCATCACTGCCATAGAGGGAGGAGGCTGCCCCGTCAAGGACCTCAATCCGTTTCACCCTTGACATGTTGATACGGTTCAGGTCGACATTATTGGAGATGTCGCCAGACAGTTTCTGTCCGTTGATGAGAATGAGGATATATTTGTTTCCTAATCCGTTCAGACGCAGGAAGGTACCCATGGAGTTCGGTGCCATTGACACCTGGGGCATCATTCTCGTCAGGGCTTCGTCAAAGGTCGTGATACCCTGTTCGCGGATCTCCTGGCTGCTAAGGACATGAACAGGTGTCGCTGTGCTTTTCAGTCGCTGGTGGTGACCAGACCCTGTCACGACGACAGGGTTCAGATTATAGGTACGACTCGTCATCGACGAGTCTTTTCTCTCCATCTTATGGATTTGTGCCTGTGTCGTCATGCAACAAGACAACAGACAGAGTATAACTGTTGTTTTTATTATTCTCATGATTTTTTTTGAAAGCGGGAGATGCTATCTCACGACAGCATCTCCCGTCATAAACTTATATAATAATACTTCAGTATGGTTATTAATCCTCAGGAGCCGTTGTCGGTGTGGACAATGCCTCGTCAGTACCTAACTTGTTGATGGCGTCCGACGTGTGCTTCTTCCAGAGGGCACGGACGGCACTACGCTCGGCAAGACCGGGGATATACTCGTCACCTGTCTTGTAACTTCTCCAACATGCCTCCTTGAAAACGGTCTCGTAGGCATCAGTCTCGATGCCAGACTCATTAAACAGTGAATACCAGCTCTCGGGATCTTCAGCGTCAGCCATGTCGTTATGGGCATGGTCACCGGCGATAGACATCAGGACGAAGAGCTGAGCCTTGGAGGAGGTGTTGGCGCTATAAGTGATCGTCTTGGTGACATCACCGACCTGATAGTGGAAAGTACCACCGTCGATATGCTCCAGGACATCCTCCGCGTAGGTCTCACTCATATCCACCGTTCCTACGTAGTAGTGAGAGCTGATGGCACGGAGATAGGTCTCTAACTGCAGGTAGCGGATGTTACCACCATAGTAGTCGTAACCCTCGGGGTTACCATGTCCCATGAAGGCGACGATACCCTCAGCCAAAGCCGCCTTGATGTCCGACTCGTTGTTCAATGTGGTGGCGAGTGTCTGGGCGTCGCTCTCCTCAGCCATCAGCGGAGTACCTACGACAACGTTCCTGTCGAGACTCTTCATATAGGCTTTCGTGAAGTCACCGTTGCGGTTGTTCATGAAGTCTTTCACATAGCTGTCACGGACGCGGCGATATTCCTCACCAGGGATCACCTGCAGCGACTGGACGATGATCTGCTTGTAACCGGCAAGACCGATTGCCGTCAACCAGTGCTCTGGGTCGAAGTAGTCCTTGGGTGCTACATTCTCACCGGCACGTGCGTTGTTGATACAGATAGCGGAAGAGAATGAGAGATAGACATCCCATCCCGGGAAACTGCTCTTATAGTCTGCGACTACTTTGTCGAAGGTGTCGTATGCCTGTTCCCAAGTAGAGCCGAAGGCAACGAGTAAAATGACTTTGTCGCTTCTCTTCTGACTGTTGACGGTGTTGTTGACAGTCTGTTGGTACTTGTCATAGTTCGATCCTTTAGTTTCTTTGTCGTCACTACTGCTACATGCTGTGAGTGTCATACCGGCGATAAGTGCCATCATGGCAATCATTAAGAATTTAATTTTCTTCATTGTCTCTTGAATTTAAATTAGACTTGTATTTATTAGTAAGTTTCTTTCCTTTGTTAAAGCGGATGACCAGCGAGGCATAGACCGTAGTGCCTGGGGTCGTCGTCCCCAGATGAAGTCCATGGGGAGTGCGGTCCACATAGTTGAAAATATTGTCGATGCCGGCCTCCAGACGGTAGTTCTTCCCAAACTGATGAGAGGTGGAGAGCCGCCAGAGCTGGTATCCCTTGCCGTCTCCGTCAATCTGGTAATAGCGCTTGCTGGACATGCGTCCGTAGATACCGATGCCTAGATGGTAATAGCGTGAGAAGTCGTGGTTCCAGGTCACATAGACATTCGCTTTGTGATGTGCCATACCGTCGATAATGACCTCTTTCATCGTCTCGTCTTCCGAGTCATACTGATGTGCCTTGGTGTCCAGGTAGCTATAGGAGCCGCCAGCCGTCCACTCTTTCGTCTGATAGCGGACGGTGACATCGACACCATAGGTCTTCGCATCTTCCATATTCTGATACTGGCGTACCCGGATGGGGTCGTACTGGGTGATCAGCTCACCTGGTGCATCCTTGGTGGGGATGGTGACGAGGGTGATCATGTCGTTCACCTTGTTATAATAGGGTGCGACGGTCATCGTCAGGTTTCCGATGGTGTATTCCGCACTCATGCCGAAGTAGTTGGAGTGCTGTGCCTTCAGGTCTGTGTTACCGAGATACAGGTAGACTCCGTTCATGTTCTTGATATACTGATAGTGCAGCTCCTTGGTCGTAGGGGTCTTATACCCCTGGCTCCAGGTAGCGCGCAGCCGCAGGTCACCGAGTTTCAGCATCGCCGAGACCTTAGGGGTCAGACGGAACCCGAAACCCTCGTTTCTTGTCAGTCGCAGACCAGCGGTGATATGGAGTGGATTCAGTAGTGCTAACTCATCCTGCACGTAGAGGGCCTCTGTATTGTCTGTCGCCTTGCCGCCCGTGACTCGCATGGGTGCCTTCAACCAGTCGTAGCGATAGTCGAAACCAGCACTCAGCCGTTGTTCGTAGGGTAGGGTGAACACTCCTTTCAGGGAGACATTCGTCAACCGGTGGTCGCTCTGCAACTCTTTGTCGCCGGGGAAGTAGGGGAAGTAGTTGGTGAACCGTCCGTTCACATAACCGTCTGTCAACGTGGTGTCTGTATAGACATAGTTATACGCATGTTTCTTCCAGTCCACGTCGAGGGTGATGACATCCCTCGTTCCTCGGTCCTCCTTTTTCGACCCTCCTAAATACCATTTTCCGCCTGCCGATATCGACGCGTTGTCATATTGGAGGTCGTAGGTCTTCACATCCACACCGGGATGATGTCCACAGGGTCGGTAGATTCGTTTCCAGTAGATGCTGCCGTCGGCATATACCTCGATGTTCGGGGAGAACTGGTAGGTCAGGTGTTCTGACACTTGCCAGTTGGTGTGTCGGTTGACCGTTTTGTTACGGGAGTCCGTGATATGATACTCCGTCTGGGAGATAGCTTCCTCTGATGTGTTCTGCCATCCGTCGGAATGCTGCAACTGGAAGTTGGTGTAACTCGAGAACTTCCCATAGTTCAGGGAGAGTCCGTTATGCTGGCGGATATCCCCGTACGAGCCGAAACGGGTGGTGTTCTCCAACATCAGACCTTGTTCTTTGTGCTTCTTGGTGATGATATTGATGACACCGGCGATGGCGTCCGACCCGTAGAGGGCTGAGGAGGCACCTTTCACGATCTCTATCTTCTCGATATTGTTAGGGTCAATCAGGGAGAGGTCGTTCTCTCCTCCGTTATCACCATGCAACCGTCTGCCGTTGATGAGGATGAGCACATACGAGTTACCCAGTCCGTTCATCTGCAGCCGGGAGCTCATATCACTCTCGCTGAAGTCAAAACTCGCCGTCAGTCCGGAAAGGATATCCTCGATACTCTTTCCCGCATATTGCTGGAGTTGTCGCTGACTGATCACCTCCGTCTGCACGGGTGCGTCTTTCAGGAGGTGCTGTGTACCAGTACCTGTCACCACGACTTCCTGTAAACTGTCAGCACGCCACACGTCTGTCTGTGCCCATGCACCAACAGCCAACAGCCAAAGGCAATAAGCCAGTCCCTGTCTTAGTTTCATCATACGTCTTTGTTTTCCGCCTACGCATTTTCCTGTGCGGGCGTACATTTTATAAAATTGTAGGCAGGTATTCTGACTCTCCTCAGTCTGCTTTACCTTCCCGGTCTCCCAGTGGCGTTATACAAGCAAACTCTTTAATGAGGATTACAGCTGCAGGTACAGTTCCGGACTCTCACCGGATTCCCTTACATCAGGCGGCATCAGCCACCAGATTGCCATTTCCGGGTGCGAAGGTACGAACTATTTTCGATATTTGCAAATTATTCCACTATTTTTTGGTCATGAAGGTCACGAAGGTCATTTGTCATTAAGGATTTCGGATTTTTACTAAAATACATATAATAATAATATATATTATAATATATATTATTATTAACCAAAAACCACCATTTTCAAAACTCTTAATGACAAATGACCTTCGTGACCTTCGTGACACCCATATGTACTACCCTAGAAAAAGTTGAATGGTTTTTACCTTAACCCTGCCATAGGTTGAATGCTTGTTTGATACCTTAATCCTTAACCCTGGCAAAAGTTGAATCATTCTCTCTAAACCCTTGTTTTTG
>Ga0326512_10000211_pt1 | contig 50794 bp, 41 predicted proteins | sample 1_2617_0518_D_FD_203652 | JGI IMG/M metagenome (GOLD analysis project Ga0326512, IMG submission 203652) | Bovine rumen microbial communities from UC Davis, California, United States - 1_2617_0518 | ecosystem: Host-associated > Mammals > Digestive system > Stomach > Rumen | place: USA...
ATAAATGAAGCGAGAAATGGCCCAAGAACAAAAGAAAGGATTTACCAATCAGGAAATCCAAGCCATCGAAGCCGAAAGACAAGATGTAAAGACTTGGAATGTCATTCACCTGTTGAAAGACGGGAATTACTGGCACGCTAACGAGTGGAGTGGCTGGCTCGTGGCCGTGATCATCACGGACGAGATGAAGCGCCGATATCCGCAGGAGGAACGTGTGCCACCGACGCCTGTCAAGAAGTTCGCCAAGAACATCAACGGAGAGTACATCTTTGTGGGTTTTCAGGAGAAGTCGCTTGACAAGTATATTCCGAAGGAATTGCAGATTGACTTTAAGGCTGTTGACAACCTTCGCATCGACGTGACTGTTGAACTGTCTGCAGAGCTGGGTGAACTCAGCTATGAGCGGCTGTTTGCGATGTATAAGGAATGGAAGGACAATACTCCCCTGGCAAAAGAAAAGGGTGAGAAAGGCAGCGCAGGCAACAATCCGCCATTCAAGGGTGGCGACGGAACCCTGCCGTTCGACAATCCTGCCATCGTGCCGTCGGTAATGTCTGTCGCCACGCGGATATTGTCATTCCCGCTCCATAAGCGCACACCGATGCAGGCTCATGAGTTTATCGCCGAGCTGCAGCAGGAGATGCTTGGGTGTATGAGTAAGTAAACAAATTGTATAACCTACGGAACAAGATAAGAGAGCCGATAAAGGATGGTCCAGAAGTATAACATAGGTCACCCGTCATGCGTTGCTGAGAGGCCGTGTGAAAAAGCAAAGATACAGCTTGGTCTTGCCTACTGTGGCAACCCCTTGCTGCAGTCGTATAAGGAGGTGACCGAATCTGCGATTTTCTTCCCCGCTTCCGGCAACGGCAACGGGACGTCGTGGAACAATCGCGGCTCCAACGGTAACTACTGGTCATCGTCGTGGAACTCTGCCCGCAACGCTCGGAACCTGAACTTCAACCCTTCGGGTGTGAATCCGCAGAACACGAACAATCGGTACAACGGTTTTGCGGTTCGTCCGGTCCAGCTATCACTGCGCCTGTCCTTTGCTCTCTTCTTCTTGTTCTGTCTATTGTGCTGCTGTAAGGCAGCACCTCTAATCAGTGACGCTGAACTATCAGATGTTGCTGCGCGATCTGTACGTAGCATTTGCAAGTGCTGCAAAGCACAAGGGAAAGATGTCGTATGTGCAACGGTTCAGGGAATCAATGAAAACGAACCTGGCATGTATGGCACTGGTGCTTATACTGCGTGTCTACGTGCCGCTTCCGTCGAAGTGCTTCATCGTATTCAGACCCAAGCAGAGGGAGGTGTTTGCCGCCCAGTTCCCAGATCGTGTTGTACATCACCTGTACTTCAACATGACGCACCTGCTCTACGAGGCCACGTTTATACGCGACTCGTATTCGTGCATACAGGGACGTGGAACACTCGACGGCATACTGCGACTTTCGCAACACATCCGTCAATGCAGCCTGAACTACACCAGGGAGTGCTATATCCTGAAGCTCGACATACGCGGCTACTTTATGCACATAGACCGTCGGCGTCTGCTCAATATCTGCCTGTCTACGCTCGACCGTATGGCGACGCACCGCATCACGAAGGAGGCAGCAGCGCAATACGGGCTGCCGGTGAACGACCCGCCACGATGGAAGGACGTGATAGACATGGACTTTGTGAAATGGCTGACGGAGGTGATTGCCATGCTCGACCCGAAGACCTCTTGCGAGAGAGCCATGCCTATGTCGGCATGGAACGGGCTCGACGCTGCCAAGTCGCTCTTCTGTACCAAGGAAGGCTGCGGACTGCCGATCGGCAATCTGACATCGCAATTGTTCAGCAATGTCTATCTGAATGTGCTCGACCAGTTCTGCAAGCGCGTATTGGGCTGTCGGCACTATGGCCGCTATGTGGACGACTTCTACATCGTGAGTTGCGACCGCAAGTGGCTGCTGTCTCTGGTACCGCGCATCAGGGAGTTCCTGAAGGAGGAGCTTGGTCTGGACCTGCACATGGGAAAGGTAAGGCTGTGCCGCGCAAGTCATGGAGTGGAGTTTCTGGGAGCCTATATCAAGCCGTACCGCATCTATGTATCGAAAGATACTTTGGAGCGCATACAGCAGAACTTGAAAGAACTGGACTTCTCAGACCCGGAAAAAGGTGCAGAAGACGGTCAACTCATACCTGGGAATCATGTCGCAGACTGCCAGCTACAATCTTCGCAGGAAGCTGTTCTTCCGTCCGGAGTTCCTGAGTATTGCACCCTTCGACAAGAAAATGACCAAGATGGAGAAACCCACGGGCAACCGTCCTCCTGCACGATACAGGCGAACAAGGATTAAGACGAAATAAATTATCATTAACATTTTTAAAACAACAGCATTATGAAGAAAATTCAAGGTACATTGAGCGACTTCGCGTACTTCAAGGAAGAAGGCGGTCGCTATGTCATCGGCTACGGCCTGAAAGAGTTGGGCAATTCACTCTATGAGTGGTATGAGGTGTACATCTACAAGCGCCAGCAGAGCATCGTTTCGCTGCTCGACGTGAAGAAGGCCATCATCGCCGACATCAACGTACGTACCGACGAGAAGATCCTGTCGGGCTACGAGTGGACGATACTGCATGGCGACGATGCAGGAAAGACCGTGAAGGTATGGCTGTCGGCAGAGAACAAGGAGAACTACAAGGCCAAGTACGATACGGCCAAGGACGATCCTGAACTCATCACATGGCCTTCTAAGTTCAAGGTGTCAGAGAACGACGACCTGACTCCCGTCTATGAGTATTTCGCCAACGTTGCCGAGTTGAAGGCATTCTACTACGGTGGCCTGAACTACATCGAGCAGACCGTAAATGCAGGCTGGGCAGAGAAGGACGCCATCGACTGGACTCCATACGAATCTCTGTTCCCTGCAGCAGCTGCCCAAGAGCAATCAGGAGTATCATCTGAGTAATGCCTATGGCAACGATGCTTATCCTCTCCATTGTGATGGCGGTGGTCTACGTGGCCGCCGTCATCATCAAAGACAAGGCATTGCCCGACAGCGTGTCCGCACTTGTGTATGCCCTGCCTAAAGGCCGGTGGCGCTGGCTGTGGTCGGCATGGCTGGCAGTGGTGACGCTGCTGATGGCTCCTGCCCTTATGACGGCAATGGCCGATTCATGCTGGACCCAGCTGTTGGCAGCAGCTACTATCATCAGCCTTGCCATGACTGCAGCCCTGCCATTATGGCCAGGAAGCCATAACCGCCTGCATAACATCCTCGGCATTCTCTCGGGTGTGCTGTCGCAGGTATGCGTATGGTTCATCTGCCCGTGGTATCTGATGCTGTGGCTGCTCTTTGTCATACTGTTGGTGTTACATGCCTTTCCTGATGTATCATGGGCAGCAAAGGTTGCCGACAAGACAAGCGGCAAAGGCGTATTCCTGCTTGAAGCCGTATGTTCGGCGGCATTGTACGCAGCCATGATAATGGCAATCCTCTCGCTCCAGTAAAAAAACAAAACATCCCCATCATGAACAACTGTAAAGAATTTGCCTTAGACGACCTGATGGCCATCACCGCCATACCTGTCGCAGACTATGCACTCGGCACAAAAGCCTGGCAGCTGAAGCCGACGATAGTCACCACCAGCTTCTCCCCTACCCTTACCAACGCCATCGTCATCGGCTTGCAGCCTGCAACGGTAGGCGGCAAGCTCATACCTATCCGTCGCCATACGGGGAAGGCAAAGGATGCAGAAAGCGACAACGTAGCCGGACGTCTGCATACGGTCACGGTGTCATGCGAGGTTGACGACCGCGAAGGCACTACGTGGAACGACCTGCTGAAACTGGAGCGCACACCGAGCCACCTACTGCTGGAGTTCAGGGGCGGACAGAAAGCATTTGCCGCCGCCACGCAGGACACCTACACATGCGAGGTGGAGCGCAGTAACGGCAAAACCAGCGTATCGTTCAAGCTGTATAACCTAATGGGCATACAGTTGATTACCGCTTAGACCTTACGGCAGAGGAAAATTTTCTCTTCCTTGCCGGACGCTTTACCGGCTCAACGTCCTGTTGGGTCGGTTTCTTTTTACTTTCAGACAGATACTGCTCCCACAGTTTGCGCACCTCTTCTGGTACGGTCGTCACAGTACATACGAAGTTCTGTCCATACCGCAAGTTCAGCGGGCCTGTAATGGCGATGTCTGGCAACAGGATAGCCGTATTATCCTGCGGTCTGTCAACAAGCACCAGACGGCCTGCAAACGGATTGTCCTTCAACCAGTCCGACATGACAGGTGACTTGGCAGGCGACAGGTCGGCGATGATAGTCAACTGCCTTACCACGTTCAACTTGTCTATGCCGTTGGCATGTGGCCACTGCTGGCGCATCCAGCGGGTGATAACCTCCGTAGCCTGGTCGGGCATCGTCGGTGCGACAATCATCATCTCCGTTTCCGTATAGCGTGCCAGCAAGGCAGGCAGCAGTTCAGTAATCGAAAGGTCTCCATAGCCCTGAAACTGCGTCCTGCCACCGCTTTCGATGGAGTCGCGCAGGTTGAGCAGTTGCCGCCTGATACAACAAGGTTCTAAGATGTGCATAGCTTTCAATTATCAGTTGTCAATAAAAAAGGCCCAGGCCCGATGATATGGAGCCTGAGCCTCGTAATGCTGTTGTTACCAGATACCCGGATTAGTTGCTCGAATCAGATTCAACATCCTCGGCAATCTCACCGTAGTACTTCACAACGTCGTACACCTGGAAGTTGCAGACGAAGTTGAAGGTTGTACCGTGCTCGTCGTTGCGGTTCTTACCGCTGTCGTTGGTACGGCTGAACACCACGTCGCCAGTAGGATTGCCGACGACCTTCCACTCCTTCAGTGAAGTGCCGTTCACCTTCTTGGTCTTGCCAGTGGGGAAGAACACCATGTAGCCACCGCCCATGTTGGAGAGACGGCGACCGAGAACAGCCATATCGTCCTCGTTCTTGTCAACGAGACCTGTACCGGTAACGGTGTTGGCACCGCCCTCGCCATTGTCCTCGCTGCTGACCTGACCAGACTGGTTCTTAAAGGCGATCTTGAAACCCTTCAGGGTAGAGCCTGAACCACCCTTGGGAGTGATGTTGTACTGGTTCTTCTCATCGTTGATCTCGATGTTACCCTCGATGTGGTCGCTGTCAATAGGAACGACCATGCAGTAGTTACTGGTACCGCCCGGATTCTCCGAGCAGTCGTTCGTCTGCTTAACATGTTTTAAATTGCAAAGTCCCATAATCGTATGTCTTTTTTGTGTTTGTGTTGTTTACTATGATTACTTGTGAATAGAGAGTCGGAGGTCAGAGGGCGGCGCTTGCAGTGAAGCCGCACTGGGCGCCGCTCACCTCCGATGGGGTTTAGATGCTGCTGTCAGAGTCACCACCGCCCTCTTCCTCGAACATAGCTACGAGAGTCACAACACCACCAGGGAAGGTGTAGTTGTAGGGGTTGGCAGTAGCGTTGTCGCTCCAGCCCTTGAACTTGTAGCCATCCTTCGGCGTAGCGGCAACAGTGATGATGTTGCCCTCAGCATAGAGGTCCTTCTCACCAGAGGTGATCTCGGCAGTACCCTCCTTCTCGTCGCTGGTAGCAACGGTGAAGATGTCGGCGATGTAGTCGCCAGCGGGTACGTTGTTCGGGGTGTTCTCCTCGTCGTTGGTAGCGAATACCTTCGGGCTGTAGTCGCGGATACGAGAAGCCTGAGCGGTCTGCACCTGATAATCGAACAGGTTGTGGTCGTCAGAGTTGCGCTCAACAGTGATGTTGGCCTGGCTCTCAGGACGCACGTCGCAGATGTACTCCAGTGTTCCGGGCAGACAGAAGATGAGCTTGTCGCCCTTACCCATAGAGGTGTGGGTGGTCAGCTTCAGGTTCTTCATCTGACTGAACTTCCAGCCATCCTCCAGAACGGTGACAGCCAGCTGCGGGTGCATCAGCATGTAACCCTCGACAATCTTGTCAGCGAGGTCAGAGCTGACGTAAGCCAGCAACTCCTCGGCACCGCGAAGGTCGTCGTTCAGTGAGTTGTAAGCGGCCTTGAACCACTTGTAGGCAGCCAGAGAGTCGCTGGGAGCAGCGCCGGTCTTAATCAGGTTGCCGATAGCCTCGCTGATAATACCCTTGGTGATACCCTGGGCGATCTTGGTGAAGATACCGTCGTACAGAGAGAGACCCAACTTCACCTGGTTCTCCGTGGTCTCGGGCAGGTTGGCGTTAGCCTCGTTGCCGAAGAAGAAGTTGGCGCGGACGTCCTGAGCGTGGCGATTGGCGATCTTCTCCAGCAGGAACTGCGTCTTCTCTGCGTTGTTGGTACCGTCGGGGTTCACGTGGAAGGGTTCCTTCTCACGATACTTCTGGACGTTGTCCTGGGGGTGAGTAACTGCGAGAATCACCTTTGCAGGGTTCTCGACAAACATACCGAGCTGTACCTTCTTGACGGCACCCTGCTTATACTGACGTGCAAGCAGACCCTTGTCATTGAAGAGGAACAGCTTGTCGATGTTCTCGACGTCGGTCGTGACAGTGATCTGGAGGTCATCCAGCATCTTGTCATTCAACATGGAAGCGCGAGCTACCAGGTCGACATGCAGCTGTTCGGTAACAGTCTGCACTTGTGAGACATTGATTGCGTAAGCCATAATCCTTTTTTTAGTGTTGGTGAAAACTATTATGTTGTCTTTGTGTTGTTGTTATTGCAAATTTACTATGTAGAGAACTACAAGTCAAGGGCAATCTGAGCCGAGCGAAGAATCACGAGCTTGCTCGATGATTTTTCCGAGGCGATGGTTGCTCTCGGCGAAGCCAAGGGCAATCTGAACCGAGTCTGACTAACGGCGCTTGCTACGTGCCTTTGTCTCTGCGTCGCGCTTGCGCAGGGCATCGCGAATCTCCTCTGGAGACATGTTGGCATTCACGGTGCTACGCACGGTGCCAGTAACCTCTGGAGCGTCGCCCGTTCCGTTGTCGGCAGGGATGCCACTGTCAGCGTTGGCCATAGGAGCGGGCTTACCAGCCATCTCCTTGAGCTCAGCCTTCAGGTCGCTAACCTGCTTCGTCAACTTGTCGACGTCCTCCTTCAGACCAGTGATGGTAGCATCACGCTCGGCAATCGTACCGTTGGCAGTCTCGATGTCCTTACGGGCCTGGTCGATGTCGGCCTGCAGCTGCTCGGCGGTATTCTTCTGACCGTCCAGCGACTCCTTCAATTCGGCAATCTCCTTGTCCTTGTCGGCAATCATCTGCTCTGCGTTATGCAGGGTTTCCTGAATCTTGTCGATCTCGGCCTGTGCTTCCTCGATAGATTTCTCAGAGTTCTGGTCTCCAGAACCTTCTCCAGAGCCCTCGCCTTCGCCAGTGCCCTCACCGGTTCCTTCACCCTCTCCGGCACCTTCGCCTTCGCCAGAGCCTTCGCCCTCGCCCTCTCCGGTGCCCTCACCTGCGCCTTCCTGAGCACCTTCCTGTGCGCCCTCTCCAGCACCTTCCTGGGAACCTTCTCCGGCGCCTTCCTGGGCACCCTCGCCTGCTCCCTCACCGGCAGCCTGACCTTCGGCCTCCTGGCCTTCAGCCTGTGCTGCTTCGTCGTTCTTCTCGGCGGCCTTGGCTGCTTCAGCTTCAGCGGCCTTCTTCTCTTCTTCTGTCATATTATCTTGGTTTTGGGGTTGTGCAACTTCTTCTTCATACGAGCCTCCGAACATGCCATCCTTTACCTTACGAACATGGCCGTCATCAACGATAGTCGTACCTCCTTTGTTTACAGCAATAGCAGCCTTTTGCTGTTCGCTGAGTTTAGCCATCTCCTCGGGTTCCTGAGTGTCTGGCTTCTCTCCTGGCTCGTTCTTCGGCTCGGCAGTCACCAGTCGTGCTGCTGTCAGTGTCTCGTTAGCCAACTCAAACACACACTCGATAGCGCGGTTCATATCGCCAATCTCATCAACCAGTGCAGGAATCACTTCCTGTGCCTCGAACACCTTACCCGTCAGCATGTTGTCAGTAACGAGAGGACGGTTCTGGCGTACCTCATTATGGAAGTCATCAGTATCCTTGTCGAGCTCAGCCTGCAATTTCTCATACTCGCCCTTTGCAGCCTCACGATACCAGTCGTTCTTCTCCGGGCAGTCCTTGCCGACCAACTCTACATAGCGATAGCCGTCTTCACTGACGGTGTCGTGGGCGACAGCCCAGAAAGCAGCCATCGTACCAATGCAGCCGTATTCATCACGAGGATTCATTACAATGACGCGATCGCAACGGCAGGCGAGATTTACACCGCTTGAGCAGCACATGCCATCGACAAAAGCCACGGTTGGCTTTCCTTTCTCGCGGCAGTCGTTGATCATCATCTCGTAGTCGTTACGGCAGGATGCCTGACCGCCAGGAGTATTGATGATAAACAAATGGCCTACAACCTGCGGGATGGTGTTGGCGTACATTACTTGGTCACGGAAGTCCTTGGTACCATACGAGCAGCCGTCGCCGTCACGGGTAACAGGACCGTCAACCACAACCACGTTAATAATTTCGTCATCGTCTTGCAACTCTTCGTCGTTCCAATACAGGTGGCGCTCAATACGGTGGATGTTGCCCACATACAACTTGTCCTCGAAGTTGGCAGCATGAGTCTGTCCGTCCTTCTGATAGCCTTTCTTTGAGAGGAAGTAGCCGTGCTGCTTCTCTATATCGTTCGGAAGGTGCAACTCAATGGCATTCTTCAGTGCGTCGGCATACGTCTGTGCCAGGTCGGTACGGAAGTCCCAGACCTTGTTGTGCATAATGTTCAGTAATCCGATGTTCATATTCTTTCGTTTTTATTCAACTTTTTCCGCAATTTACTATGTATCGCCGTGATTGTCAAGGGCAAACCAAGCAAGAAGCAATTTCTACACCTTTCACTTTAGTTCCGGCGTTCTGTGAGTGGCCGGGAAACCGGTAAACAATTTGCGCCTGTTCTGCTCGCAGACTGCCTTGCGCTGGCGCTCTGCTGCAGCTTCTGCGTTGGCTGCATCCTGTGCCTCCTTTGCCTCGCGGGCGCGTATCGCGTTATATATAGGTGTGTCTACGGCTGCGTCGCCAAAAGCATCAATGTGCTCTTCGATGAAGTTGCAAGCCGTTGCCATAGCCTGCTGTGCATCAGTCATGGAGTCACGTCTTGCCAGCTTCTCTTTTACTGGAGCCAACTCCGTTCTTCGGCTTTCCACATAGAGGGCCAGTGCAGTACGAAGCATCGACAACAGCTCATCGTAGACCTCTGCGTCAACCTCATTCGTAGCAGCACCATTGTTGGCATACGCCACCACTGCCTTCAGCAGCTTGCCGCCGATGCGTGGCTTCAAATAAGTATTCTGGCAGAAGCGGATATCTCTTACAAGTGCTACATACGCCATACGCTCACCCTTGATATCCAGGTATTCGTTCAGCACACGGGCCGTCTGGAAAAGCAAGTCCTTATGCAGGTAGTAAGCGTCAGCCTCCTGCCACTTCTCGGTAAACACCTTATCGCCTTTGGCGTCAGCCTCCAGAAACAGCAGCAGTGAGTCTATGGCGCGGCCTGCACTCATGTAGGCATCTTTCACCACGTGCTCTATCTTCTTCTGGTCTGCAGGATCGTAGCCCTCTGCACTCACCTGGTTCATGCCACCGCCCTCGTTGAACGAGACCGTCAGCAAGCCGGCCTTGTGCGACAACATCTTGTAGAACACAATCTGCTGACAGATACGCAGCAGTCTGACAGTCACCTGATCCAGCTTCGGAACATCCTTTTCCTCCTTTGCCTGGGCAGTACATGTCGGCTCAACCAAACCTGCCTGCACGCGGTCCATACGTTCTGTCACGTCGGCATGAGGCACTTTGGGGTCTTTCTTCGCCTTGCCTGTCGGTTTGATGGTCGTCGATGTGATGTCGCCGTATTCCTTGCGCAGTCGCTCATACTCGTTGCAGAGATGCTGATACAGCGTGGTGCCAAGCAACGGCTCCAGAGCCACCCGCTCTTCCTCTTCCACATAACCGTAGATTTGGTCGGGTCTGCTCCACCGTGCCGTAGGCATCAGCGATATGATTTCGTTTTCGCTTCGTATAAACATAGCTATATCGTTTTACCGCAATATCGTGATTTCTAAAGAAAAAGTCAAGGGCATTTTAAATACATCTTCCCATCCCCGTAGCAGAACACAGGTTTTCCGCTAAGTTCGCAGATCCTCGCCGCCTGCTCGCGGTCGCTCTCGACAAACAGGGTCGCCCAGTCTGACTTCTTATACTGATGCGCCTTATATCTGCCCGGGTACGACGTGGCATTGCGCTCTTCACGACTATCAGCCTGAAACATAATCAGGTCGTTATATTGTATGCCGTGTCTTTTCAGCCATCGCTCGGTTATATCCCGGTACTTCTCCAGCCTGTATGTAACGATGGCCCCAATCGGCGTGGTGGGCACCACCATCGGCACGGCATGTTCAAGGTAGTACTCGTAGGCTTTGGTGTCACGCTCCGACGGAGGGTCTTGGCACAGCACGCCGTCAATGTCCCACATCATGGCCTGTGTCTTATGCGCATGATGGTGCATGATGTTCCACTCATAGAGATACCACCGCTCGCCTGGCACGTAGATATCCTCCAGCCAGATGTTCACCAGTGCCTTGGCATCTCTGCCACGGGCAAAGACACAGCCGAACAGAATGTCATACGGCCCTGTCATCGTAACCAACAGATTGCGCGCCCTGACAATGGCAGCACCGGTATTGACGGTATCGTCTATCACCAGTACTTTCCCCGGTCTCCCCCTGCCAAGCAACGTCTGTCTGTCACCGCACGACATGATGTTGCCGTCAAGGAAATCATCCAACGAGGCACATCGCCTGCCCAGCAACTCGGCCACCATCAGTGCGGCTATCATGCCAGAGCGCGGTATGCCGACAATAATGTCTACATCCTGCGGTATCTTCCATAGATTTCTGCGGATAGCGTCCGACAGGTCTTGATAACTCTTGTATATCATAGCTTGAAACCTGAAACCTGCCACTATGCCCACAGGGCTTTATGCTCCTCCAGCCACTCTTTCGGGTCCTTCCCTTTCCAACTGCCATGACCGAAATGCAGGGCATAAGGGTCTATGCTCAACTCACGGCGCGGCAGGCCGTGGCGTCTCACATCCTCCAAGAACCAGCAGCCCGTGTCATACGCCTTGTCGGGAGACTTATAGGTCAGTGCCCACATCTTCGGGAAGTTGAAGTAACTCACACCCTCCTCCTTCATCATCGGCACGTTGACAAAGCAAAGGAACGGCAGCACCCTCTCAACAGTAATCCTGAAAGCCGACATGTGAGGCTTCACCTGTCCGACGAACGCCTGCGTCTTATCCCAGAAACTGCTGATGTCCTGCTTGATGAGCACATCCGAATCCATCAGGATAAACGGGTTGCGACGCTTGTTCACAAGCCACTGCACCGTCCAGCAGTGCTTGGCCGACGCCCATCCGTTGCCGACGTCCATCTTATCCGGGAACTCCTTCAGCCACTCGTCGAAGTCAATGATCTGGCCCTTGGTATTGTCGATAACCTCTATACCGTCCATCGGCACAAACGGTCGCTTGTCGCTGTTGTCGAACACGATGATGCCAACACCAGGCGTATGCTTCTGCAGCGAACGGATACAGCAGCGCGTCATCTCAGGTGTATTGTAGTGGACGATGCACACCGTAATACGCTGCTCCTTGTTACGCTCGAAGGATTCCATGTAAGCCTGCTTCTCAGGCGTTGACTCGTTATACTTAAAGAATCGTCCCTTATACTTCTTTCGGAAAGCATCCATGTCGGGTTTGTTGCCAGTACCCTTCGTCCACTTGTTCATCATCCACTCCTCAATGGTTTTCGTGGCGTAGTGGTGCAGAGTGGCCACGTTGAAGTCGTATGGCTGGAATGGCGATGCCTCGCAAGGCTGCCATGTGGCTGTATAGCAGCAACGCGCCGTATCGGGAATATGCGGATTGCGCCCGAAGGAAATCTCACCGAGTCCACCCCTCACGATGCTCTTAATGTGGTTGTTGTTGGGGAAGTCATACTGCACGGCCTTGTCCAGCGGCAACGGCTCCGTGAAGCGCTCCTTCACGCCACGTCCGTCATCATACACCAGTCCGCAGTCGCCATAGCATTTCCAGTTCACCAGCACCGTATCGGCATCAGTGCCCGTATAGAAAGCCAGCCACTGCTTCACCGTCATCACGCTGTTCACCGTCAGAAACTCGTCGAAGTCAAAGAACGCCATCCAGTCGTAGGCCGAATGGAAGTCGCGGTATATCTCGTTGTATGCCACGACCTGCACGCCCTGGCGGTTCCTGTAGTCGTGGATGCTTACCAGTCCTGCGTCGATGTGGTCCTGCAGCACATCCTCAAAGTGCTCTTCCCCATCGTGGTTGTTGTCACAGATGTAGATGTGGTCAAACCCCAGTTCAAGGTAATGTTCAACCCATTCTCGGGCATATCTGTTCTCGCGCCGCCCGATGGCTACCAATGCTATCTTCATGTCGTTATTCAGTTATTTGTCCTGTATGCCCAGCTTTCTCTCAATCTCCCTGTGAACTATCTCCGCCCTTACCTTCCAGTCGAAGATCTTCTCGTTGTCATTCAGGCAGACCATTCCCGCCTGCGGGTCACGGATAATCTCTGCCAGCCGCTGTGTCGGCGTTTCATGGTCGGTATAGTGCCTTGGTGGACGATGCTCTACATACAATCCCTCAAAGTGCTGATACAGCATGTAGATATAGTGGTTGTAGCTTCGGTCGTTACGCTTCAGCGGCGACAGGTAATAGGTTATCTCGTCGCCATGTCTGCGCCATACCTCTTCACAACTGCTCTTCCTGATGGCAGCAAAGATATGCCCCGTGTCGGGCCACTTCGCTGTATAGTGCTTGCCGTAGCGCCCCGCTATCATGTTCAGCTGATACATGCACTTCCTCTGGAAGATATTTGGATTCGGTGGATACACTCGCTCCGTTATCTTCTGGCACGGCAAGAGTGTGCCGTCCGGTTCTGTCTGACGGAAGAAGTCCTCCGGCTGCAGCGGACTCAGCGGAAACATATCGTCATTGCCGTAGATAAAGTATTCCGACAGCTCTGGTATCTTATGTAGGAACATCTCAATGCATGGACTCGCGAAGCACGGCAGCATGTTTGCCGGCATGAACTCCCGATGAAACACAGTCCTCACCTCCGGCTGCATAGTGCCTTGCTGTTCTGCCGCAAGGTTCTTCATCCACTCCTGCACCTGGCTTTCCTGTGCAAGCAGGATATAGATGCGTCTGAGCCACGGCATAAACTTCATGCAGCACCTCACCAGCAGTTCCTCAGTACCCCACGAACGGAAACGCTCGCTCTTTGTCGCATCCCCTATATGGAAGCGTTGGTATTCCCGCCGCCACTCAGGGTCAGCGGGAAATACCATCGGTATTACTAAGTCAATATCTCTCTCCATGTCTCGTCACGTTTTTCTTACCAGTATCGTAGCTGTCCACCAGTCCACCCTTGCCGTACACGTCGAAGTAGGCATGGATGCCGTTCGCTTCCAGACGCTCCATGATGGCGCTGTTGCGGTCGAGCGACTGCTGGAAGGCAGCCAGCTGATCCATGCTCATGCCGCTGTCAGCCATCAGCCCTCCACCATCAGCCATCTCGTCAAACTCATCGACATTGCCGTCTGCAAAGGCACGCATGCCGTGGCCTGCAGTCCTGCGGCTGGCAATCCTGCCGCCGCCAGAGAGTGTCCTGATGGTACGCCATACCTCGTTCTCGTTCATCGTGATCTGGCGCGTGGTGCCCGCGTCGATGATCATCTCACGGCCCTTCTCGCCGGAGAGGTGGAACTCAGGACCGCTGGTAATGTGCGTCTTCGGGTTACGGCCCGTGTACTTTGCACGGTACGTACGGCCGTCGGCGGCGTCTACGTTATAGCTGCGCCCTGGCGTCAGCGTGTCGGGGTCTGTGAACTCGTTGACGTTACCCTCGGCATAGGTGAGCATACCCGTCGACAGGCGGCCTGCTCCGACGCTGGCGCCGGTGATTTGTGCAATCTGACTCTTGCTCTTGGCGAGTTTGCTGGTAGCCAATCCCATCAGGCCGCCGAGCAGAGCGGTGAAAGCGCCAAATGCGATAGGTCCGGCAATAGGACCAAGCTCTGCCATGATTTTGCTGAGTACGGACGGTGTCTGAACGGCGGTGTCACCAACCATCTTAACACCGCTGGTAGTGAGTGATGTAATAGCTGCTTGTCCTGCGGCCTGTATGGCTATCATCTGGAACTTCTGGGTTGCGTCGAGGTTATCGTTCGACATAACCTGGTAAGCAATGCCGTAGAGATTGGCAGCCTGCGTCATCTTCGCAAACGCGCTCTGCGAGCTCTTCTGCATGGTATTGTCAGCCTGCTTCTGTCCCGCCTGAACCTTCTTCTGGTCGTCCAGTATGGCATCGGCGGCCGTATGGCTGTACTCCATCTGCTTGGCCCATGGGGTGTCCTCAAATTCAAGGACGGAGTCTTCGAGCAGCATCGGGGGCATCCAGTTACTCTGCGCTCCCTGCTCCTGTGCGGTGTCGGTGACGGGCATCTGCCAAGGAGCCTGCGGCAGGGATGAAAGAGCGCTTCCGTCTATGCCACCGGCAAGGTCCTGCTTGCCGTAGGCCTGTGCCTCGACATCGCTCTGGATATAGTCAGGCAGCACGGCAGTCTGGCCGGCCTGCTCTGCGGCATCTCCGTAATTCTGCCTGCCATTGGTAAAGTCTGTCACGTCCTGACTCTGGCCGTTTATGGCCTGCGTCAGCCCCTGCACGGCCTGTGTATTCTGCACCGTAGCATCGGTATTGGCAGCATCCACGCCATCGCCAGACGGATAACCCATCTGCTTGCTGGTTGCAAAGTCAATGTTGCTGGGTGCTGACTCAACCTGACTGCCACCCGACTGATAGCCCGTACGTTTGTCGTTGGCAAACTCGCTGTCTGTCGGCAGCTCGCCGTCCTTCCGCATACGTGCCGTGATGGTGAACTGCTTGTCCTTGATGGATACGTCCTGCATCTTCGCAATGGCATCCATCGCCATCTGGTCGTTGACCTTCACGTCAACGGTCTTGTCGGCGAGCTTGAAGGTGTTCAGCTCCTCGACATAATCCAGGGCCTTCTCGTCCTTCAGGCTGACGCTGAACGTCATGTCCTGCACCTTCGTGGCACCCAATTCGTCCAGCTTCGCCATCGTCTTCGGGCCGACGGTGCCAGTCTGAGTGATGCCGTACTGCTTCTGGAAGTCACGCACGGCCTGCTCGTCGTCAAATCCGATGGTCTTGCCATTCACCTCGTACTTGGCCTCTGTAGCCTTGGTGATGCCCTTGGCGTTCAGCTTAGCCAGCGTCTTCGGGCCGACAATGCCGTCTGGCTTCAGCTTGTTCATCTTCTGGAACTGCTTCACGGCCTCCGTCGAGTCGAACTTCAGCGTCAGCGTATTGTCGTTCATATCCACGCCAGGTATGGCTGTCAGGTCCTTCACGGCCTGCACCGTGTCCACCTCCAGCTTCATCGACTGCGGCGTGAACTCAGGAGCGTTGCCTCCCTTGCCGACTCCTGATGCAGGCTGTGTGCTTACGTTCACGTCCAGCCCCTTGTTCACGGCATCCGTCAGGCGGTCAGTGGCAGCGGTGTTCAGCTTCGTGGCCTCCGTGTCGATGTTCAGGGCCGACGTATTGGCGTCTATGCTCTGGTTCTGCAGCGCGGCATTCATCCAGTCGGTGATGCTGTCGCTCATCTTCTGGTTCAGGTCGTCCATGACCTTCTTCCACGCGTCGGCGACGGCGTTATCGTTCTCTATCTGGCGCTGACGCTCCAGGGCCTGACGCTCGTCGAGGTACTCGTAGTGGGCGGTGGCGTCAGAGGTGCCCTCGTTCTCAATGACGATATACGTGCCGGCTCCGGGACCGCCCTTACCCGTGAGGTTCAGTTTCGCCCGCTCGTTGTAGTAATCCCTGTCTGCCGTGTGGCTTGCCTCCATCACGCCCTGCAGGCTCGACGCTATCAGATCGCCCCACTCGCGCAGCTCCTTGTAGAGCCTTGCCTGGCTCTCCTCGGTGCGAGCAATGATGTCCTCCTGCTGCTTCAGCAGGTCGGTCTGCTCCTTGGTCGTGGCCAGGTTTAGGCTCATCTCGGCGTGCTGCTTGTCCAGCATCTTCGCCTTATACTCGTCCATCAGCTTCTGCGCCTCCTGCTCCTTGCCGATAGCCTTCATCTGCTCTGCCTGCTGCTTCAGCTTCTTGGCCTGCTCGTCGAGCATGTCCACCCGCTGCTGTCCCTGCTTCTTCATCAGGCTGTAGTAGTGATCCTGCATGGCCAGCTGCAGCTGCATCTGCTTGATGGCGAGCTTGTCGGCCACGCGCTCCGAGGCCTGACCGGCACCAATCAGCGAGTTTGCACGGCTTACGCGGCCCTGGTCGATGCCCAGCTGTGCAATGGTCTTCTCGAAGGCTTCCTTCATCGTGGTCTTGCCGTCGCCGCCGGGCAGCAGGATGTTGTTCCACATAATCTCAGCCTGCTTCTTCATCAGCGAGGCCTCCTTCTTGATGGCATCCTGAATGGTGTCGTAGGTGGAGCGTAACTGTGCCATCAGCCCCTCCTGCATCTTCGGGTTCTGCTTCATGTACTCCACCCACGCCGTCAGTCCCTCGTCCGTGGCACGCTTCATCACCTCCTCGATGGTGGTTGAGAAGGCGTGCTCCGACTCGCCCAGCAGGAACGTCAGTTCGCGGAATGCCTCCGCAGCCTGACGGTTGTTAAAGTCCGTCATGTCGGCGTTCTTCGCCATCAGTTCCTCCATCTCCTTCTGCATGTGTCCAGTCAGAATGCCCATCGTCGTCAGGTTGTCGTTCAGGTTCTTGGTGATACCGTTGAACGGACGTTCCTTGTCGATGATATCCTGAATGGCCTTCATGTGCTTGCCGATAGCGTTGCGCTGGCGCAGGAAGTCGGTCTCTATATCTTTGTCGAGGTCGCCGAGGATACGGTCCATGGTAGCCTTGTTGATGAGACCAATCTTCTCGATGAACTTAATAGTCTGTGCAATATCCTTCTGGATAAAGCCGACAGACTCACCAGTGCGCTCGGAGAGGATATTAAAGATGGCGTCCTGCTCCTCCTTGGTGACCTTCTCGGACTTCTTGGCATACAGCTGCTGCAGCTCGGCACGGCGCTGGCGCCACTCAGCCTCGTTGGCAAGGGTGCGGTTGCGTGCCTCTGCCTCGCTAATCTCCTCGTCGTTCTGCGCCTCCTGAATCTTCGCCTTGCGCTCGGTGTAGTAGGCGTCCAGCTCGTCCATGTAGTACTTCATCTCGTCGTCGATAACCTTTCTCGCACGCTTAGAGCCCTTCTTCGGGTCAAGCCAGTCACCAGTGTTCGTCAGGTGCTTGGCGTGCAGCGCATCCTGAATCTTCAGGCGCTCGGTGTTATACCATTCGATGGCCTGCTCGGTAGTCTTGATGTTCTTGCGCACGGCGTCGCTGATGAACTTTGCATCCTCCGACAATACCGCCTGTACGTCTGCACCATTGGCCAAAGCCTTTACGCGCTCCAACATCTCCTTACGACGGGCAACAAGGTCGTCACCGTTCCACTCTGAGTACGGAGAGGTTACTTTGTCGTAATTGCCGTATGGGTTGGTGCCGCCACCGCCACCGCCACCGCCGTTACCGTCGCCCTCTTCACCTCCGAGCTTAACGCCGGTGTCTTTGAGTTTTTGCTCAAACTTTCCAATGGTCTCGTTGTTCTTCTTTATCTTCTCCTGATTGTCGATGATGTCCTGCTGCTTCTGCTCATACTCACGCAGGAACTGACGCTGTCCGTCGTTGTGAGTCTGAGCCGCTGCTGCGGTCGTTCCGAACATACCGGCAGCGACGGGCGTAGTGGCTACGTTCTGGCTGACTCTTTCGTAGCTCGACTTCTTGTCTTTTACATATTTTTCGGCTTCCTCATTGGCATCCTCCAGTTTAAGGTTTTCCTGTGCAAGTTTCTCTATCTCTTCCTGATAGACACGAGCCTTTGCAGCCTTCACAATCTGCGTAGCCAGTTCGCCGTAGGCCTTGGCTGCTGTTGCTGCCAGATTGCTCTCAGTGAGAAGGTCTTCTTGATATTCCTTATATTTAGCGTCGCCCACCATGTCGTGCAGGGCTTTCCTGCGCTCCTCCATCGAACGGTTCTGATCTTGCGTCACCCTGTAGAGCTGTTCCAGTTTGGCACGTTCGTTCACGCTTTCGTCTGCGGCGCGCTTCTCGGCCTTGGCCAGCGTGTCAAGCTCCGTTGCCGCCTTCTTGGCATTGCGCGACATATCCAGCAGTTTCATCCCGAGGAAGACGACAGCCGTCACAGCCAGTCCGATAAGGTTTGCTTTCAGTGCCTTGCCGAACTTGCCAGTAGCCCCGGCAGCCTTCTCATTGGCTACGGCCACACCTTCCGTTGCTGCTGCCTCGGCGGTCTTGGCCGCTGCGTCGGCGGTCGATGCAGCCGTTGATGCTTCCGTGGCGGTAAGGAACTGTCCCAACGACATAAGCGCCGTACCCATTGCCTCTGCCCACTTGGCCTTCCAGAGAGCGAAGTATATAAGGCTGAATCTGAAGAAGTCGCCAATGGGACCGTCCATGGAAATCAAGTCCACCACCTCACGAAGTCCTTTGATGAGTAAGCCCAGCCAGTGCTGCATATTGTCGCTGACAAACATCTCCTCTATCTGGTTCTTCATTCGCTCCCAGCGGGCAGCGGTGGTGTCGTTCATCTTATTATATTCGTCGAGCAGAGCCATATTCTTCTTGTAGGCCTCGCTCGCAGTATCCAGTTGACCCTCCAACTTGTCAACATTCTGTGAGAGCAAACCAAACACGATACCTGCACGGGCACCCTGTTGGTTCAATTCCTTCATCACCTCTTGCATGTTAGGGCCTGCCTTGCTCAATAGGTTTTCAACGGCGTCGGCGGCACCGTTCATACCCTTCTCGGTAGTCATGTCAAACTGCTTCACGCTCTTATTCAATGCTTTGAACACAGCTACCATTTGCTCCATGCCTGTCTTGCCCTTCAGTTCCTTCTCCGTCATGCCGATGGCCTTGGCCACCTCAAACGTATTGTTTCTGATGGCCGGAATCATTCGCGACAGTGCCGTTGCCGACATCTCCACGCGACCGCCGAGGGCATCGACCGTGGCACCGAGGGCGGCAATCTGGTCGATCGAGATACCCGCCTGTGCTCCCACGGCACCCACACGGCTCACGAAGTCGGTGATAGGTCCAGCGGCGGCAGCCGAGTTGGCACGCAGGGCGATGATGGTCGAACCCACGCGCTCCAGCGTCTCGCGGACGTTGCCGCCGTTCTTCTCCAGGTCGCCCGTGGCGTCGGCAATCTTCATCAGCGTGCGGCTGGCATCGTTACCCATTTCTGGCAGCGACACGGCAATCATGTTCGCAGCCTCGGTGAATCCCTGCACCGCCTCCTGCGTCTTCAGACCGATACTACCGGCCAGTGACGAGAACTCCATCAGTCCCGTCAGGTTCGTGCGGGTGTCCAGTTTCGCCAGGTTGTCCGACAGCCGTCCCACCTCGTCGGCGGTGAAGCCGGTGGTCTTGCGCACCTCACCCATCTTGTCCGACAGGGTCATCATGTCGTCCATCGTACCCGTCATCTTCTGCCACAGCATATTGAAGCCCATGTACATGCCGACGTAGGTCTTCAGTCGGCTCCACGCCTTGTCCCATGCCGACGAGGTGGCATTGGCCTGGCCCTCCATCTCCTTCAACACGTTCTTGGCGTTCTTCACCTCGTCGGCAAACTCCTTATACTGCTTCGAGTTCTTGCCCAGCGAGCCCTCCATGCGCTTCAGTTCGCCGTCGGCGCGCTTGATGGCGCTGCGTAGCTCGTCCAGGCTTATGGCCTCCGTGGGCTGCTTCATCAGCATCCGCATCTTCTCCTGACTCATGTTCAGGTTGTCCTGCTCGAACTTCAGGTCCTTCAGTTTCTTCGTCAGGTCGGCGAGTTTCTTCTCTTCCTCCTTGGTAGCGTCTCCGTTGGCCTTCTTGGCCTGTATGGTCTTGATGAGCGTCTCACGCTGGCGGTTGAGTGCAGCCGTGGCTTTCTGTATTTCCTCCGGCGAGGCATAGAAGCCTTTCTTGCTGTTGTCGAGGTAGTAGTTCTCGCCTGCCTGCTCTGCCAGTTTCTCGGCGTCGGCCAGCTTCATCCACTCGCCCGTCGATTCCTTCAGCTCCTGGTTCATCTGGTCGATGACGCTGCGCAACTGCTCCCACTTCTTCTGTCCGTCGGCGGTCGAGCGGTCTTGCGCCATCGCTTCCTCTTCCAGTATCTTGATGCCCTGCTGCATTTCCTCGCGGGTCATGCGGCGCGTCTGCTGTAGTTTCTCCTCAGTCTGAACCACCTGCTCCTCAGCCTCGTTCAGTCCGAGGGCTTCGGCCTTCTGTTTCTTCCAGTAGTCGAGTCTTTCCTTCCAACTTCTTATATTGTTTTTAGCATCATTAACCGCAGGTCTCCAGCCATAATTATAACCAGACTCATCACCCTCCAGCCAACTCTGAATATTATTGGCACGCTTCCAGCCTCCCTTCATTTCGCCCTGAAGTCTCTTGAAAGGATTGCCGGAGTTCAACAGCTTAACGAGATTATTGTATTCTGCTTCAAGACTGGCGACATTGTCTTCACTCTCTTTCAGCTCTTTTTCCCAAGCGTCTATTGACTCCAGACAGTTCTTAATATTCTCGTCATACTCCGACGTAGCCGCATTCAGCTTCTCGTCCAGCGTCTGTGCCAGCTTCTCCGTCTGCTGTGTGGCGGTCTGCACCTTTGCGCTACCCAGATGTTCATCAAACCGCGCCAGCACCTCGTCTGCACTGGCGAATGCCCCCTTCGTCTTTTCCGTCACACCTTTCAGCGCGTTCAGCTGTGCGGTCAGCTTCTCTATCTCCACACCCACGGCATCGAACTTTCCTTTGCCCCAGCCGTTCGGGTCCTTGATTTGCGTCTGGTATGCTTTCAGCCGCTTGATGGCCTCGTCGAGCTGATCCATGCTGGCATTGGCAAAGCCGTCAGCCTGCGACTTCAACAACGTCTGCTGCTGTTCCTGCAACTCGTCGTTCTGCTTCTTTGTCTTACGGGCAGCCTCTATACTGTATTTCTCCAGATGCTCCTCTGCGGCGATAATCTTGTTCGTCAGTTCCGTAGCCTCGTGACTACCCGACTTATACGATGCTACCAACTGCTTGGCGGCTTCGATAGCCTCCTTGATTTCGGCGGTGCTGTAGTTCTTCAGCGACAGGCTGTTCAGTCTGTCTGCCAACTGCCCCTGCCGCTCCCTGTTGCGCTCGCTCTCCACGTTGTCGAGCATCTTCAGGGCGGCTTCTGCACGGCGGAAGACCAGCGTACCCTCCTCGGCACCGTTCTTCTGTGCCAGCCAGTATTTCTTTGTCTCGGCCAGCGCATCTGCAGAGAGCGTCTTGCGCTCCATCAGCCGCTGACGCATCTGTACGGCCAGCTGTTGCTCCTGCTCCTCACGTTGGCGGACGGCCTCCTTCTCCTTCTGGGCCTGACGTACTGCTTCCACGCCGTGCGTCTTGGCGTATTCCTCTGCCTTGACAATCATCTGTGCCAGTGCCTGTGCCTCCTTGCTCGTCTCGGCGTAGGCGCCCTGCAGTTTCTTGGCATCCTCGATGGACTGGCGCAGCTCGTTTGCGCTGAGCGTACCCAGGTTGGTGCGCCCCAGCCGTCCTGCACTCTGCTCCAGTGCGGCGCGGCTGCGCTTTGCTTCCTCCGTATTGATATTCTTCAGGCGCTCCTCGATGTTTTTCAGTTCGGGGTCGTTCTTCTCTGCCCCGTCATACATGGCCTGCCAGAACTTCTTGGTCTCGGCAAAGGCAGCGTTCGAAAGCGTGCCGAGATTATCCATGCGGCTCTTCATTAGTTCCAACTGTGCTGCCTGCTGCTGTGCCTGACGGGCAGCATCCACACTGTTGTCTCTCAGGTATTGGTCTGCACGGGCTATGTTGTTTGCCAGTTCGTTGGCTTCGTCGCTACCGCTCTTATAGGTCTGGATGAGTTGCTTGGCGGCTTCAATGCCCTGTCGTATCTCGGTCTCGCTCAGCGTACCCAAGTCGTCCACCTTCAGGCGGTCGGCGATGGGTTGCGACAGCTTGGCAACCTCGGCATTCATCTGCGTCAGTCGCTCGCTCAGTCGGTTAATGGCGTCGCCACGCTCCTGCATGGTCTTTGCATCGGTAGCCTCGGTCTCTATCTTCTTCTTCAACAGTTCGATGGCCTGCTTCACCTTCTCGATGCTGACGTTCTCCGATTGTGCCATCTCAATGGCGGCTTCGGTCTCCTTGCGATTCAGGTTGGTGATGGCCTGTGCGTTCTGGTCGAAGGCTTGCGTCAGGTCGTTGATTTCCTTTTGCAAATCCTCAGCCTTCTGGCGCATCTGCGTCATTTCTTCCTCCGACTTACGTTCAGGAATCACTTCGCGCATGGTGGTGTTGATGCTCTCGTCGGCACGGTTGATTCTCTTCTTGGCATTAGTTCGGTCCGTCACGGCCTGGTCGCGGGCTTCCTTCGTCCCCATCTGGCCCATCTTCTCCAGTTCCTCGTTATACTCAGCCTGTTTCTGAGTGAGGCGTGCGGTCACGTCCGACTGCTCTTTCTCAGCAGCCGTCTCGCTCTTCGTCATCTTCTCCAGTTCCTCCTGGGCCTTTCTCAACTGCTCCTTCTTGGCAGCGAGTTTGCTGTCCAGATCCTCTCGGCGCTTCAGCAGCTGCTCCATCGTCATCTCTGCATCGGCAGACTCCTTCACGGCCTGCGTCTGCTCCTGAGTGGCTTCGGCATTCTTCTTGGCAGCCTTGGCACCCTTCTCCTGCAACTGTGTGAGGCGTTCGGTGTTGCCGGCCTTCTGCTGCTCCAGAGCGGCTATCTGTTCGTCGATTTGCTTTTTCTGCTGTTCAACGCTGATGTTGTCCTTCTTTGCCTTGGTATTCGCATCAGTAGCGGCGGTCTCCGCTTTTATGGCACCAGTCTTGGCAGCCTGATATTCTGCATAAGCCTTGTCAACGACGGCTTGCTGGCCTTTCTCGCCTTCTATGTATTTCTGCTTGTATTCCTCGGCTCTCTGCTCTTCTAAGCCTCGCTGTGTCAACTTGCCGTTGATTTCTGTAGGACCGCCTATGGCGTCGGCATCGGCTAATCTCTGCTGATAAACCTTCTTGCGACGTTCGAGTTCTTCGTTTTCATGCTGGTACGCATCGCGCAGTCGCTTCACCATGATTTCCTGCGCCTGTTCAGCAGCAGTCTGTTCCTTGACAGCTTCTGTAATACCCTTCGAGATAGACAAGAGTTCCTGCATGGTTCTTGTGCGTGCAGCCAACTTCTCGTTATCTATCTTAAACGAGAAATTACCGCTATTCTCGAAGCCAGACTTAATCAGTCCGTTATCCGTACCCGTTATAAGTTGCCTGATAATATCAAGGGTTTCTTTTTTACCACCCTCAATATTATATCGCTTTTTGAAGTCATCGACAACATCGTTGACAGGTTTTCCGCTTTGCAGCATGTAGGAACCATCTTTGCTGATGATGCCATGTTGCTTGACTGAATTTCTAAGGAAGTTCTGTGCCTCTTCGGGATTGGAAATTTGCAATTTACCGCCTTTGTACTCAAAGGACGATAACTTTTTCATTTCCTCCAATGCAGCCTTGGCTTCCTCTGCAGTCATCTTGATGGCCTGTGCCTCTTCCTTGGAGGCTTCGGCACCCTTCTTGGCGGCATCGGCTCCCTTATCCTCAGAGGCGGTCAACTCGTCACGGTGCTTTTTCAGCAGTTCAATGGCGCTGTCCAGATCCTGATTGTCCTTGGTCAGTCTCTCCAACTCCTGCTGCTCTTTCTTTGTGAGCTTTATCTTTTTATCGGTGGCCTCGTTCTGCTGCTCGGCAGCCTGTGCGGCTTTCTCAGAAGCGGCGGCAATCTTTTCTTTCTGCTCAGCTTCCTTCTGTTCCAGATCGTTCAGTTCGCCTTTCAGCTTATTTACTTTCTCCGTCTGTCCGGCTTCGTGCTCACGGGCCTTTTCCAGATAGGACTGAGCGGCCTCGATGCGTATCTGCTGGTCGTCGGTGCCCTGGCTCTTCTGGATGGTCATAAAGCCCGTTATATCGTCATAGCGCATGTTGGCGAATTTCTTCTGCACCACATCGCTACGCTCCAGCGTCTTTACCAGTTTGCGGGCTTCTTCCTCAGTTATTTGGTAGTATTCCGCCAGTTGTTTAACGGGTTCAACAGCAGGGGTGGCGAAGAACTTATCTTCCGTCGCGCCCTTCACCTTCTTGATAATCTCGTAGAATCGGTTGGCCACGTCGAGCATGTCGTCCATCTGCTTTTTGTCGTCGCCCAGACCCATCGCGGTCAGACGGCCATCCTTGCTACCCTGCACGCGCTTCAGGGTTTCCTCCCACTGGCTGATGCTGCCAGCACCCTTCTTGCTCTCGGCCTCTATCTGCTGACGCTTCTCGGCAATGGCATCCTGAATGGCTTTCAGGCGGGCTTCCAGTGCCTTGACCTCCGAGTCATCCACCTTCGGTTTGATAGGCTCCTGGTTGATTTTCTTCTTGGCATCGTCCACACCGCTGGTATCCACAGTCGGCTTGACGGGCTGTTTGCTCAGGGTGTCAAGATCCTGCTCCAGTTTCTCGACCTCCTTCTCCAGACCGCTCACCTTCTCCTGCTGCTTGCCTACCGCCTCGGCATGCTTTTCGGCTTTCTCAGCGGCTTTCTCAGCGGCTTTGGCTTCCTTGCCTTGCTCCTTCGTCAGCTCGTCAACCTCCTTTTCCAGCTCACCAACCTTTTTTGCCTGTGCGTCGTATGCCTTGATGAATCTGTCTGCCTCGTCGTATATCTGCTCGGCCTGCTGCTTGCGGCTACGTGCGTCGGCTATCTTCTGGTCGCGCTTCTTGATTACCTCGTCCAGATGCTCCTGCTGCTCTATCTCGTCGCGTAACTCGTCGAGTTCCTTGCTACGCTGGGCCATCTTGTCGCTAAGGCCCTTCATGGTGCCCTCTATGCCCTCGCGCTCCTTCTTGGCAGCCTGCATGGCAGCCTCGCCGTCGGCATGGCGCAGGTTGATGCTCTCCTGCGTCAGTGCGTTCGACAGTCTGAGTGCATCCTGCTCAGAGGCTATCTCGCCTTTCAGACTACGCTCGGTGGCAGCCACCATTTCTATAGCCTGAGCCACCTCGTTCATCTGTGCTTTCATGTTGCGCCAATCCTCACTGTTGGTAACTGCCAGACGCGACAGGTCTTCCAGCACCTCCTTGGCACGGGTCAACTGTACGGTGCTAACGGAACTGCCGTCCTTCAGCGACTGCATCATGGTCACGATATCCTCCTTGGCACGGGTCACGTTGCGGTCGGTGGCATCCATCAGGCGCTGCAACTGGTTCCAGTATTTGCTACCTGTCTCTACAGTGCTCTGCACGAGCTTTGCAGCGTTATAGACAGACTTGTTGAACTTGGCCGACATCTGGTCAAGCGTACCTTGGTTGAACTCCTTAATACCCTTCGACAGCGTGTCGATACCCTTGGTATATTCGCGCATGCCTTTCTGCAAAGCCTCCAAGGTCTTGGTCTGCGCTTTCAGTCTGCCCTCGATGTCGGCAATGACCTTTGCAGACGCTCCGGCAGCCTTGGCGTCAGCCAGCTCCTTGTCGAGCTTTTCCTTGGCTACGCGGGTGTCATCACATGCCGTCTGCAGCGATTTCATTACTGGGTTCGCCTTACCGGCGTTGGCCACAAAGTCAATGTGGATAAGTTCGTGACGTGTTGCCATATATCTTGTATTCTGTGTTGGTTTCTAATGATGGTTATCTGTCAAATCTGCCGCGACGCTGCCGTCTGAAGAGGGCGCGGTTCACGGCATCGTGGGCATCCTGATTGTCGCCCATAGCGTAAACCATGAACATGGTTCCGGCAAAGGAGAACTCCCTACGGGCCATCGATGCGAACTTGGCGGCCTGCGTGCGCATCTCCGTCACCACGAATGGCTTACCCTTTCGACTTCGCTTCGGTACGGGGATTGGCTGCCAATAGGGATGCGGGATGTTGGGCACAGGACCATTGTAGGGGTCGTTCTTTCCTACAGCCAGTTCTACGAATCTGGAATAGTACAGGTACTTGGCGGCAAACACCTGCGTGTCGCCACCGCTCGTCGCCCATGTCTTCCACCACAGCGAGCGCTTCATGGCACCGGTACGCACGGCATTCAGTCGCTCCACGTTCTCCTCGGTGTTCTCGCGGCTGATGCGCTCGAAGTTGTTGATCCACGACATGATGCGTTCGTCGCGCCAGTCCCATTCCCAGCGTTTCACCTTGTCGCCATACTTGTCGCTGGCCCAGCCCTTCTCCTGTACTTCCGAAATCAGTGCCATAGTCTTACTCGTCTTCGTCTGTGCTGACTGGTGGCATCTTGTCCATCAGCCTTACCGTCACCATTGCCAGACAATGCTGCCAACGGTGTTTCAACTCCCCGCCGTGACGTTCTATCACGTCGAGTCGCTTATATAGTTCAGCTTCCAGAAGTCCTAAAGACCCAGGGCCTTCCTTGGGCAGGTCGTGCTTCTTCAACTCCTGTTCGCAGAAGGCGAGGAAACGCTGTGTACGCAGGTTGGCCGATTCGTGCGCCTTGCGGATGCGCTCCGCCAGTCGCTTGTAGTAAGCAGCATCGTGGGGGGCATTCTTCTTGTTGCCGTTATCCCCTGATTCCGTGATACCGTCATTTCTACTCACACCCTTTATTTCTGCCATCTTCTCCAGCAGCGCCATTGCTGCCAGCTCTGCATCGTCAGGCTCCGGTGTCATGGGTGCAGAGGCAACGTCCTCTACACTCAGCGGCTTCGGCTCCTGCTTCTGCTTCTTGTGGAATATGTTCTTTAATGATTTCATATATTACCTTTTTGTCGGAAAGATACTACGTATCAAACTTAAAGTCAAGGGCAGACGAGCCGAGGGCAGAATCCATGAGTTTACTCAATGGTTATGCCGAGGCGATGGATGCGCTCAACCGCAGGTTAAGGGCAGACGAGCCGAATAAAAATAATCGTCGAAATATTTGGTGGTTTCGGAAATTCTTTGTACCTTTGCAGTGCTTAAATGATTGTGCGGTACAAGATGATGCCGCCACTGATGGTGGCATTTGTTGTATCTGCCATAGTAAAAATGATACCCATTAGGGCAGTAACCGCGTCGGGTAACGGAAACGTCCCGGTGGCTTGCACAATCAGCCATAGCAACGCGCAGTGCTGCCTTATATTTATGCTAAAACTGATATGGCGAAAAAGGGAGAATACAAATACTCAGACGAAGAGTTGGCCGACATCGCATCAAAATATACGGTGCTGACAGAGTTTCGTAAGAAGGAACCTAAAATCTACGATGCGATAGTCAGTCGTAAGAAGTTGAAGGAGTTCTGCGGCCACATGAAGCGTGGAAGACGTGAGCGCTATACCGACGAAGAACTGGCGGAAATTGCGTCAAGGTATGACAGTCTGAAGGAGTTTCGTGAGCGGGAACCTAAAGCCTACGACAGAATACACAGCCGTAAAAAGATGGAAGAGTTTTGCGGTCACATGAAGCGAGAGGAACGTATCCCTTACACTAACGATGAGTTGGCCGATATTGCGTCAAGATACGACAGCGTCGCGGAGTTCATCAAGAAGGAGAAGTCCGCCTACCAGACAATAAGCAGGCGCGGACTGATGGATGAACTGTGTGCTCACATGAAGCGCGAAAAACCGAATTACACAGACGAAGAGTTGGCATCGGTCGCCAGGGTCTACAACAACCTTACACAGTTTAAACGGGAGCAGCCAAATATTTATTCTGCTATACAGCGCAGAGGTTTGATTGCTAAATTGTGTAACCACATGAAGCGGAATATGAGAGCCGACTATACACGCGAGGAACTGGCTGCGATTGCAAGCGAATATGATGACCTAACCGTGTTCAGAAAGAAACAGCGATACCCTTATTTCGCCATTGTCCGTCGAGGATTGTTAGATGAATTGTGCGGCCACATGAAGCGCAACATGCGGGAATCCTATACCGATGAAGAGATAAGGGTAGCGGCTTTGAAGTGTAAGACAAAAGAGGAGTTTCGCGAGAAAGAAGGCGGTGCATATAATGCTGCAAGAAGGCGCGGTATCTTTGAAGAAGTATGCAGTCACATGGAAGAACTGAGGCGACCCAAGGGATTCTACACCAAAGAGTATTGTCACGCTGTAGCTTTGGGATATAAGACGAGATGCGAATTTCAGAAAGGGAGCGGTTACGCTTACCAACACGCCTTTAAAGAAGGATGGCTTGATGATATCTGCGGTCACATGGAAGTTGTCGGAAACTGGATGAGAAGAAAGATATACGCCTTTACGTTCTCTGACGGATATGCTTATATCGGCCTGTCGTTTAATCCCGAACATAGACGTAGACGTCATACGGACGTTGAGAAGAAGAAGTCGGCAGTATATAAGCATATAGAGGAAACAGGAGCATCGTATGAGTTTAAGATACTGACGGACTGGCTCGATATAGACGTGGTGGGAAAGATGGAGGATGAATACATTAGGAAGTATGCAGCAGACGGATGGAAGATGCTTAATCGGGTTAAAGGCGGTGCTCTTGGCACTCCAAACCCAAAGAAGAAAAAATGAGTGCAGGTAGCCGTAAGGCTGCCTGCACTCGGAATATATGTTTAACTAATAGTTGCGTTGTCAAGCACCTTCAGAGGATAGTGTCTCAACGACTCCTGTCTTACTGTTATCCAAGGTTGTGAGAGTCTGTAATTTTACCACCCAGCATCCACGATCACTCCATCCATTGAAGCGGCTGATAGCTTCGAGCAGATTCAGATAAAGGCGCTGGTGAATGTTCAGCTGCTGCTGTTTGAGTAGAGCCATCTCACGCAGGGCCGTGCCGCCATTGCTGGCTGCAACCATAGGCACACCAACGAGGCGCGGGTCAATCTGCAATGCCAGAAAGATGGGCGAAGTGGAAAGTTCAAGTTCTTCTTTGCCGGCCTTCACTGAATCGTTGGTGGTTTCTGTAACATCAACTATTTCTACACTCTTATGTTCTTTGCCATCGGGTCCAGTCCACATCCACTGACGCATGGTCTTGCCGTTGTTCTCGCGGCGCTGAAGGAAGTCCTCTAACGACTTGTCGAGTTGGTCGATAAACTCCTGTTTCTTTTCAGGATTTCCTTGATACCCTTCATCACTAAAGACATCATTGAGGTAGTCTAAGGACACAAACAGAATTTTTCCGAACGTCGTGGCATTATCGCGCTGCTTGTACTTATCGTACAGAATGGTGGCCGAGAAGTCGAAAGCCTTGGAGGTGAAGACGCTCCACCACGCCGGCTGGGGATAATATGGTTTGTTTAAGCTCGGGTAGAACGTCGGGCATACAATCCAAGTTGGGCGATCCTTTATGCGGGTGCGCTGGTTTGAGTCGATAATATACTTCAAGTCTGACAGCAAGTGCTGTGGCATACAAGCAGGGTACATCTTGAACGAGTTATCCTGCGTAGCGTTGGTGACAGTCTGTGTACCTGCGGCACCCTTACGGCGTAGTGAGTCAGAGTAGTAACATGCGTTAATGTGATTTTGGCTATTACGCACACTCAGTCTGGTGCTATGGGCTGGGAGCATGGAGAGTTGAACTATCTTTGGCTTCCACTGCCCTCTTCTGCCTCTCTGCAGTCCGATGGTTGGGAACGACATTTCGAGCATCACATGATCTTGCATGCACTGTGCAAACTGTAGATCAAGGTTGTTTTCCTCAATGAACTCCTTAGAGCCTGGTACATGTTCCATGTCGCCCATCGCGTCCTTCTCATCGTATCCGTACCAGGTACGTTCCCAGTCGGCGTACATTTCCTTCAAGCGTTTCAAGGCTTTATTCTCAGGTTTCTTTGGCTCTACGCCGATATTGCCGAGTAACTCCTCTGCTTCGCCGATGGGCGTATTCTCCTTGGCCTCCAGTTCGTCAATTTTCTGCTGCAACAGTTCGCCGGCATCCTTAAACTCTACCATCTTGCCGTCAGGCATACGGAACATATAGCGATAGCCAAGCCCCATTATCAGGTCGGCAATATAGCGTAAGGGTGCAGACGTATAGGGTGACGACATAGCCAGTGGCGGTATAACCGAAGGGATATTGTCGCCGGCACCCCATTTCACGTATCCGTCACCCAGTGGATTGCCGTCCTTGTCATTCACCTTTACAACGGTATCCGTGCGTCCGTCGAAACTCCACGCCACCTTGCTTAGCGGTCCGTTGCTCCAGCCGCCGCAACCCATCGAGACCGCCATATCCTGTGCGCCAGCATTGGCAGCGTCACCAACAGCCAACGATATGTCCCTGACTATGCCCGGACGGAGCACGTCAATGGGAACATAATGTTTGGCCATCAGTTCACGATGGATATTCTGATAATCGGAAAAAGTCTTCGGCTTGTGCGTAACCATTCCGCCACTGCCCTGCTTTTTATTTTTATTGCCCATAGCCTATTTAGAATTTGTGATTATGCCTGCAAGATAATGCCTTACAGGCATGAAGTCAAGGGCAAACGGCCCTCGCTTTTTATCATCTCAGAATACCAGCAAGGTTTTGGTATCTCCCCTTCAGTCTGCCACCAATCGTTTTGTTGCCGTTGGTAAAGAAGCGGCAGCCTATGAGCAGCGTATCAAAAGCGTCCGTTACGTCCGTTCTGGTTCTGGGGTCAATGCTACCCTCCGTACCTTCGCCTTTTGCATGTAGCTTTTCACCACCCTTATACTTGCGTATGCCGTTCGGTCCCTGTTCGCAAGCACAGTTCTCAATGGCTGTTATCAAGTATTCGTTACGGTCTTCATCGGCGTTGATGCGAACGGCAGGGCCTTGCTGGAAACTGAATACATCACAGATAAACTGGAACTTCTGGTTATGCTTCATGGGAGAGCCGATATCAACGGGTGTTACGCTGGCACGGGCGCGCCTCAGTTCCTCGATAACTACATCATTGAAGTTTTGCGCCTTGGCTCCCTCTACAGCGTATGCCAGTGACGCACCTTGCTTTGCCGTACTGTCATAGTAGTAAATGAAGTCGCCGCCACGGTCGATGAACGGACGGTAGTAGCGGCACATATTGCGTATCAGAGCACGTATCTTCTGCTCGTTCATGGTGAACATACTTTTGAGCACCATCAGAGTCTCACGGCCTTCAAACTTACGAAGTTGCCCGATAACCACGCAGTTCAGGTTGGCATTGTAGTCTAAAGCTATCCTGATGGGAAGATCATAGTCGATGTCTAAGTCCAGGCTGCAATCGTTCACCAGCGACGTGCGTGTCAGGTCGATGGCGTCATACTCCACGGCGGTGGGGTTGTTGGCTTGGTCTAAAGCTGTGCGGCTGTAGCGGGTCGTATAATCAGACAGCAGTTTATCCATCACGGCGAGGTCGCTCTGATGGTAAGTATGCAGTTCCGAATCGTAGTTGCAGTAATATCCATCACGTGCCAATCCTTTGCGTTGGCCAAGAATCTGAATATTGTACATCAATGGGGGTAAGGTTCGACGCATAGTTCTGAACCATTCTTCTCCCAATATCTCGATATTGCTCAAACTGCTGAAACGGAAAAAAATCTTGCTCTTGCAGCGCAATTCATTGATACGTTTCAAGAATCCGTCTACGTGCCACAATTCAGGCATCTCATCGGCTTCGGCCAGCATCAGGTCTATCTCGTGGTTGATGTCGTCGGTCTGCGTCTGCTCCTCCTGCTCCCAGAGCGCCTGCTTCTGCGTGATGGACGGGTCGCTGACAAAGAACTTCGAGAGGTATAGCGGGTTATAGTCCACGTTGTAGCCGAAGGTATATTTGGCGGTATTGCGAAAACCGTCGCCCATCAGTCCGCTGCCCTTGGAGATCAGTTCGGGTCGGATAGCAGGAAACAACTCTTCCTTCATCTTCAGGAACGGCAGGTAGCGCGTCTCGTCGGCAGCTGCGCTGGAGAGTGTCATACCATTAACACTGGCGCGTACTGCCATTGATATGGAGTACCAGCACGCACCTGTGTTAAAGATGGTTACGTTTTCCCAAGAACGGGGCTTGCTCAGAGGCAACGGCCAGTGGAGTTTGGCAGGCGGTCGCTGTCGCATGAAGTCACGACCTTCTACGAGACCCATCATCTCCAGTCCCTTCACCACAGCAGGCCATGTCTTGATGTAGAGCTGCTTGATGCTGCAGCCCAGGAATACGTTACTGCTACGTGGAATGCGCAGGGAGGTTTCTTTTACGTGCTCGGCAATGTCGGTGGTCTTACCCGTACCGCGCCCTGCCACCTCGTAAGTCTCACGGCAACGGTAGCGACGGCGCTTTGACTGTGCCTCGTTCTCGTAGATATACCGCTGGTTAGGCAACTCCTTCTCTTCTCGCTCTTCCTCGTCGGCATCGCCTGTCGGTTCTGCCAATGGGAGCATACGACCCAGAGCCGCGTCGCTGTCGTTGTCTGAAAAGCCTACCCTACTCATTATTCTTCCTCCTCTTTCATTTCCTGTGCTGCAGGTTGCTGTGATTCTCCGATGGCCTTTCCGTCCTTGTCAACAACAAGTCCGTGCTCGTCAATATGTGCGCCCCACTTTGTAGCCAGTTCCAAACGGCGTTCTGCACTGACACGCTTTCTGGTCGGGTCTACCTTCGTCACGTCGGTAGTCGGTATCAGTTCGGTATAAGATGCCTCGCTGATGCGGTTCGGGTCTTCCTCCTCGCGGTCAAGTCCACCGTATTTGTACTGTTGTTTAAGGCCCATGTCAACAATGGTCATATTGCCCGTGTCAAAGCCAGTGGAGATCATACGCTCTGCGGTACGGATGCCACGATACTGTAGCGTCTTGCGCGACGGCAGTTTCAAGAAGTGCTCCTGAATCCATTCAAACCACTCAGCATCCTTCTTTGCAGCCGTCAGCAGGTCGCCTCTATCCTTGTATTTCTTGTCATCAGCCTTTAGCATCGAACGTGCCAACTCCAATGGATTGACGTATGGGTTCTGTAGCCATGCCATGTAGATGGCCTTCACCCGCGTCAGCCTTGCCTTCTGAGGTTTGGTAATGTCAAGGTCAACAATAGGCACGTCGGCCTCGAAGTGGAGCGTAATACCCCGCTTCACCTCGTCTGGTATGTTGTACACGAAGTTTGCCATAGTCTAAATTCTTGAATACTCCTTCTTCGCATCAAAGCTCGGACAGCTCTTGATCCACTCCTGCGGCTCGACAATGCCATTATGGTTCTTGTCTGGCGAAAAGTCGCGGTGGCCACTGATCTTTGCCTTGGGGTATAGCTTACGTAACTCCACCAGCAACGAGAGCAAAGACGCCTTCTGGGCCTCCGTTCGCGTGTCCTTTGCCTTCAGCTTATTGTATGGCACGCCTGGCTTGTTCTCCAGACCGCCCACGTATGATATGCCGATGCTGTGTGCGTTATAGCCGTTGACGTGCGCACCGATAAGGTCAACGTCACGTCCGTTCCATTTCTCGCCATTCAGTCCTATCACATAGTGGTAGCCGATGTCGCTCCAGCCGTTCTTCTTGTGTTCGGCACGAATCTGGTCAACAGTCATTGCCTGTCCCTCCCTTGATGCCGTACAATGGATGACGATATCCGTTATCACCCTGCGTGACTTCTTCAGGTTGAAAGCCTGTTTGACTACCGCAGGCAGCAGTTTTGCCAAAGTGGCCGGACCCGCTATGCCGTCTGGCGTCAGGTTATGTTCACGCTGCCATGTCATCAGCGTCTCACGGGTGAGCGGGCCAAACTTCCCGTCTTGCACCAAGTGCAGCGCACCCTGTATCTGTTTCACTACAGGGCCGCTGCTTCCAAGTTTATAAAGTGTAGCCATAATTTAATATCGGATATTTACCATGAACCGTTAATCTATCAGGGCCATTCGCCTAAAGGACCGTTTACGTTTGGGATGGGGAACGATGGGCACCACTCCGTAATGTCACCTGTCACCGCATCAATAAAGATGGGATCACCGATGGTTCCCAACACCCACTGAGCGTTACAGTTCCTCGGACCTACTGGCAGTCGCAGCACCATGCCCTTTGCAGGTGGGATGACACCGTTCCACTCCTTCAAGCGTTTCAGCACGTCCATAGGCCACAGCTTAATCTCGCAGTTTTCCAGTTCGTCGTCCTCAATCCATACGTCGATGATAGGATGCGGAATAATCGTACCCTTCACGACGTTAGAACTGATGTACTGAACGTGAGGCCCCTCGTCATTCCAATAGAAGAACACGTCAGTAATGTCAGTGATGTGCAGGTCGTCGATGTTCTCAGCCTTGATGGTATCGTTGAACACCACTTGCAGGTTGCGCCACTCGTAGGTCGTACCACCAATCATGTTGAACATCGTCTGACGATGCAGCGCCACGATGTTAGCCACGCCAGCCGTAAAGTCCTGTACCACGCCGTCATAGTCGCTGCCAGCCACCACTACGGCTTTCTCCTGCGGTTTCTCACTCTTGCCGCATCCGTTGCAGGATGCCATCATGCCTACGACTATCGTCATCAGCATGCAGAAAAGAATCTTTTTCATCTTTCGTTTTTGTGTTTTGTTAATAATGTTTTGTTTATTGTGTCGCGATAATCGCGCCTCAATCAATATATTCTTCCGCTTCCTCCCATCCCGTATCGGGCTTGTAGTCGTCGCGCTCCTTTAGGTACATCACCCTCATGCCCGACAGCGACTGCCAGCGGAAACCCAGGTCATGCAGCTGCTTCTCTGCCGACGGCCACGGGTCGCCGACATCAATGCTTGCCCTTAATCCCATAGCGTCTCTGAGTTGCCCGACATCCATAATTTCTACATCAAGATCGAACCTCGGCCAGGGCATCCAGCGCTCGTTGAACGCCATCACCGCTGCCGTCACGTTGTCATCCACCGCGTCGATGTCCGTCACCTTCTTCGGCGCTTTCTCTTCGTCGTTCTGTGCCATATCTGGAAACTTACTCGGAATCGTCACATTCTTCATCGTCGGCGAACTGAGCTCTCTGAGCTTCAAGTTCCTCGTCCGTCAGATACAGGTTCCAGTCGATGCAGAGGTTCAGTGGCTCGTCACGCTGGAACTGTAGCATTACCGCAAACCAGCCGTTCTGCAGCGGACCGACACTCAGGATGTCGATGTACGCACCGTCAAGGTTGATGCGCGCGAAGTCGCCTTTGATGTCGTTGTCTATCTCCTCATCATGCTTCTTCTTCAGCCACGACAGGAAATTCCTTGCATGAAACAAGGCCGTCTCATACGCCACAGCCGCCTCGTCGCCGTCGGCCATTTTCTCGGCCCTGACAAAGAAGTAAATCGGGTAGTTCAGCACAGGACACTCAATAGGTCCGCTACCGTCCACCCCACTCTCCATCACCACGCATGGCGAAAAGGCGTTACTGATATCCTTGGCCATATCCACCACGCCCATCTGCGAGTCCGTCAGGTAGAAGCGTTTGTTCTCCTTCGTGTGCCGCATGTACTTATACCGCTCGCACCACTGTTTAACAATCGAATGAAAAGTCATAGTCGTTTTGTGTTTGTGTTGTTACACCTTTATCTGGTCGAGGTCGATGCCGTAGAGCTTGGCGCTGTTGGCAACTGCCTCCGTCACCGTCCCAGGACCTCCGATCTTCACCATCTCGCGGTACTTGTCCTGCCACTTCTTCACGTAGGCATCGTGCTTCTCGCCAGGTTCCTTCGGGCCTCGGGTGTCACGCAGCGCATTACGCAACTGCTTTACGCGCGCCTTCTGCTCTTTCGTCAGCTCGACTTCCGTTCCCGTTGGTTCCCCTGCAGGCAACACATGCGCCTGCCCCAGGTCATCGACGGTAACACGGCCAGCCTTCACCGCCTTCGCCCACTCAGCGTCCAACTCCTTGCGGATGCTCTTTACCTGACTGTCAATCCTCGTGGCGGTCTTTGCCCACTTCTCGCGGTCAGCATTCTTGGCGTTCGGGTCGTTCATCAGCAGGCGCATATTCTCGCGTGCTTCCTCCAGAGCGCGCATCAGCTCGCCATACTTGGCCGCACGCTCCTGCGTCTTTTTCGGCAGGATATGCACGTACTGGGAAATATGTTCCGGCCTCGGGATGATAGCCGTCGTTCCCGTCGTGTTAGCGTCGGGCTTATGGGGAGTGCCGCCTGTCTGTGCAGGCTTGGCTCCGGCGGCGCCTTTTGGCACTTGGTTATAGGGCGCAGCCGCTCCCCCACCCTTATCGTTGTGTTTGTGTTGATTGTTGTCAGCCACCGTTCCAGTCGGTTTTCCGACGGGTTGAACCACTGTGTTCACGCCCTGCTTCGCCACAGGCTTTGCCCCGTCCGGCTCACCCATCGTATTCAGACACTTCACCATTCTTCGGATGCTTCTGTAGGCAGCCTTGCCATACAGTCTGTCAGGCAGCCACGTGTCGGCCATGTTCGAGAACGATGACAGTAATCGTGCGCCCTCTTCCCAGGCGCGGCATTCCTCGTCGTTCCATCGGCCACTCACCTGCATCACGTTCTGCAACTGCGCCTCCGGTTCCTCGGCACGTCTCAGCAGCATCTTTGCAGCGGAGCGCAACCACTCCCCTACCCGCTTCGCTATTGTCAGCCGCTCGCCGGCATCCATATTGTCGTACCTCTTGAGGTACTCGCACAATTTTATCTTCTTGATCATAGTCGTTACTCTTTTGGTTTCTGCTCTTTCTTCATCTCCTGCTGTTCCTTTGCCCACATCATGTAGCAATAGCGGAAAGCGTTTTCGCCCAGCTGCTTGATAACCTTACGGATGACTGACGGCTGCTGCGACTGTTTCGCACGAATCAGGTCGAACTCCTTCAGGATCATCTCTGCGTCGTTCGTACCGAAGCGTCGGAGGAACACCTCGTAATCATTCTTCGTGTTGTAGTGGATGCCGTATTTTGCCTTGGCATCTCGCATCATTTTCAGCATCTGCTTCACGGCCTCCTTGATACCTTCCAGCACACGCTCTCTCGGCACATCCACCATCTGCATCCCCTGTTGCTGCAACTCCTGTTCGATTTGCTGCTTCTGTTGGGTCTGCTCCTGTTCTGGGGCTTTCGCCTCTTGTTTCTTCTTAGTCATATCTCAAAATTAAAAATTAGATATTTTCAGTCTCAGTTAAACCAGCGTATTTCAGGATGGCCTTTGTAGCCCTTCTCCCATACGAACCACGCATACGCCGTTGCCGAACCTGGGCTGTGCTCGAAATCGCCGTTCTTCGCGCATTTGAGCCGCGAGCGACTGACCCAAACCCGACGGGGGGGGGGTAATTTTCAAAGAGCCGTGCTCTACCCTTTCCTTCCAGAAAAGTCAACTTCAGGAACATCGCTACCTTGCTACCATCCTGCACGATCTGCATCGCCTTTTCAACGAACTCCTGTGCAAAGGCATAGGGCGGATTTGTTACGATGTCGCCTATCCAGTAGCGGTTTTCGGCACTCAGGAAGTCGGCCACCTCTCCGTAGCCCCTGTCCGCAAGGTCTCTACTCACCACCTCGTAGCCATGCGCTTTCAGCACCTCGCTCATGTGACCCTCGCCACACGACGGTTCAAGAATGAACTTACTGAATTGCTCCAGTCTGCACAGCCACTCGGTAGCAGACGGTTCCGTAGCATAGTAGTCCTTGTCGGCCCGTTCCTCGTCGCAATGGTTACTTGCTCCGATGGTCTTAAACGTACTGGCGTTTCCGCCCTTCCAGTCTCGTGCCATAGTCGTTTTATTTGTATTTCCAAAACTCCAGTTTCCCAATTTGAACAAGTCCGTTTCTTTGATCAAAGCATATTGTAGAAAAATGCTTTTGCCATGCGACACGGATTCCGAACAATTCAAAATACCATTTCAACTCTCCCATAATCCAAAATCATTATAACTTTGTGGAGGTAGAGGGAGTCGAACCCTCGTCTTACTGACTTATTATAGAAACTTTGTTACGTGCGTTGGGCTGACCAGATAGCTGGACGAGCGTTCCACCACCGCATTTTGAGAAAACGCGGAAAACGTGAGCCGTGACCTTTATGTTCCTTCGCAAGTCACCTGCGAGGTGCTTATGCAGCTGCGCGCATATTAGCACGGGGAGTCATATTGACAACCTTAGCGTTTATTTGTTTTGTCATTTCAAGGCATGACTGCCTGCACGATCTCTTGCCTTCCATCAGCAATCAAAACCAAATACCCCCCCAATGTCAAAGAACAACATTTTTTGTCTTTTACCACAAAGATACATATATGTGATTCCTACGTCAAGGGCAACCTGAGACGAGAGCAGAATCCATGAGTTTACTCAATGGTTATGCCAAGACGATGGTTGCACTCGGCGACAGCCAAGGGCAAATAAGACAAAGGCGATAATTAGCCTATTTAGTTAATAATACTTAAAACTGTGTGACTTTGCGGTTGCAAAGTTGTGCGGTTGCAAAACTTTTCCTATCTTTGCACCAGCTGATAGCTCTAATGCGAAAGGATTCCGCTACAACAGTCCTGAGCAAGCGGGCATGACGTCGGCAACAAAGCTACACATTATGAACACTTTATCGACAAGCCTATCACAGGCACTTTGTGCATCTGTATTGCATAGTTGCATAGTTGCACAACCACACAATTACAAAACCGCATATCCACACAACTATGCGGCTAAACACCTATTATATATAATTATGCAGTTGTGCGGTCGTGTAATTGCATGGTTTTGTAACCGCATAACCACACAAATACAATACTGCACAATTATATATATTTGCAACTACACAACCGCACATTTGCACAGAAGCACAACCAAACGCCCGCACAATCGCACAAACGCAATACCGCACACATCTGCATATTTGCAGTTGTGCAACCGCACATTTACACAATCGCAAAATTTTAAGCTACAACAAATATTATAAGGAGTAAAACTATGAGTAAGAACAAAGCTACACATCTGCGTCACATCGTGACCGTAAGCAACAACAAGGGTGGGGCAGGAAAGACCACCACAGTATTGAACTTAGCAGTGGCCATTATGAAACGAGGCTACCGCGTTCTTGTCATCGACATGGATCCCCAGTGCAACCTCTCCACCAGTATCGGATGGGATATGAAGCGTCAGGGAACAAAGAAAGAACCCGGAGAACCTACGATGTTCACAGCACTATGTGAGGGGGCAAACATTCCCGTCTACCGCAACAGCATCGGACTGTATTACACGCCATCGTCACGATGGATGGAGGATGCCGACGTCTATCTGAACAGTAACAAGGTGACAGACCCAGTAAGAGCCTTACGCGCCTTGTTGGCCGAACCTATCGACGACCACACCGGCGAAGGACTCACAGAGTGGGAGAGCAGCTTTGATTTCATCTTCATCGACACCCAGCCAGCCATGAGTCGTGTCACGGTCAACGCCGTATGCGCAGCCGACGGCATTATCATTCCCGTTGAATTGGAACAGTTTGCCGTGGACGGCTATGTCGAGACCATCGGAAAGATCATCAAGATTAAGAAAGTCTCAAACCCGACGTTACAGATTCACGGCATATTGCTCACCAAGGTAAACAGCCGCCTGAAGAATGCAAAGAACTGGGAGGCCGACATGCGCGACCAGGGTGACGTTTTCAATGCAGTCATCCGTCGCTCTAACGATATCACCAACTCGCAAGACCGCAGCTACGACACCACGCCGGATGCCTGCCACGACATCTTCAGCTATCGTGGCGCCAGGAGCAATGTCAGCGAAGACTTTATCATACTTGCAGACGAATATCTGAAGAAATGGGGAAAGTAACATAACTGCACAGCCGCATAGTTGTGCGGTTGCATAACAAGTTTTAAATGTCAAACAAAATAGAAGTTATCACATTATGGCAAAGAAAGAAGAACCCCGCCGCCGTTCACTCAACGCACTGATAGAAGCGGCAGCAAGTGAAGACATCGACGTGGCAGGCATCGACACAGAGCCACAAAACCAGCAGGTGCAAGAGAGTGTGTCATCCTCTTCGTCATCATCCAGTAGTAGTGGGAGTGAATCATTCCCTACCAAGAAGGCGACAACCATTATGCCAAAGGAAGTGTTCAACGCCCTGCAGATGTACTGTACGCAGACTGACACACCGAAGCACCGTGCCCTCTATCTCTTTATTCTTGACGGCCTACATGCTGCAGGCCAGATTTCCGACAACGACTACCAGCGCTTCCGCGATATGGCCGCATTACTTACTACCACCTACGAAAAGAAGTAAGACTATGACTACAAAACTCGACCGTCTGAAAGCACTGAACGCCACGTTGCTGGAGTGTAAGACAGAATGTGTGAAGGATGCCGATGAATGGCAGATGTACGACGATATGGCAAAGCGAGTAAAGCAGGCCATTATCGACGAAGAACGTAGGCTCGGTTACATGGCCGTCTATCCCATCGAGGACGGCCAGGCCGGAGCACTTCTTTTTACCGGCACGCCCGAACAGTGCGCCGTGTGTGTAGAAACTCTTCTTGAAGGCCATCCGGAAATGAAGGGCAACATTATTATTACAAACATTTAATTCACCAAATTAACAAAGCTACACATTATGGAAAGAACAAACAAGTTGTTCACAGTGACCCTGTGCAAGTATGCAAACATGGCCGTGGAAGCCGACAACCCACAGCAGGCAATGGACATAGCCAAGCGCTATATCAAGGACCACATCAGTGACAAGGATTTTGAGGACTCTGAGATCGACGTGTACGGCACCGATGCCTACGCATGTGGCATCGACGACATGTGTCTGGAGTCAGGCGAGAAGGTCTTCTGCCAGGATGGTGTCATCACCGCCGGACAGTATGAGAAGATTGTCAACGACGAAGATATCCCTGCACCAAAGCCGGATAGGGGAGAGACTGTCGTTACTATCGCTCCTGATGGCATGGAAGAGTGGTAGGGTATGGCAACCTGGTTTCAAGTAAAGTACACAAAAGGGACGGTTCTCTTTGTGTACTTTTTCTTTGGTCGAAGAAAACCAAGAAGTTATAAGTTTGTCCGAAAACAGAGGGCTTGCAAGAAGTTTGTTGTTATAAATTTGTCCGAGTTTAATACGAATCTTCGACCGAAACTTATAAATTTGTCCGAGTTTGATACGAATTTTCGACCGCTCTGATAATCAGTAAGTTACAACGATAGACATAAAACACTTTTGTTTTTACTAAAAAAAAGAAATCACACCAGATCAGATTCTTGTGTTTTTCTTTATAGGATATAAGAATAAAAGTATATAAGGTTGGCTAAGTGCTTGATAATCAATACATCTACATAGGCAACTCGGACGGATTAACAGGTTTTTACGGACACATTCATAGGTTTTGTCCGACGGATTAACAGATATTCCCGGACAGATTAACAGCCAAATTCGGACGGATTAACAGGTTTGACAAGTCCAACTCGGACGGATTCATAGTTTTTCTCGGACAGATTTATAGGTCGGAGAAATACAACTCGGACAGATTTATAACTTTCACGCCTGCGTAATAACTCGGACATGCTTATAGCTTTTTTCAGGCAATAAGAAACAGCCAAAAACAAAATATTTTCGTAACTACCTGAAAATAATTGCAAAAACATTTGGTAGTTTGCGGACATTTTTATAACTTTGCAGCCGAAAGCGAGAACGAAGCTACAACCGTTCAAGCAATCAGACAATAACAAAGCTACACAATTATGGCAAGAAAATCCAGGAAAGCGGAACTGCGAAAGCAGGAACTGATGAGCAACGTTCCCATCGAGCAGCGTAAGATGATTACGCAGCCAATCACCTTCGCTTATTTGAATGGCGAAATGTCCGTAATGCACGCACGCATCCAGACCATCATCATGGAGAAGTTGCAGATGCGACTGGCCAAGGCCCTGAAGAATCGCACCGCCGACGGCTACAGTGGCGATCTCTTCACTGCCGATGACTTTGCGCCCATCAAGGGCGAGACCGGCAGTTACCTCACCTTCAGCGTCAAGTATTCAGAGTTGGGCATTGACCCTGCAAACTACCGCTACGTCTCCGAGGCGGCTCGTGCCATGCAGGGCTCGCTTATCTACGAGAAGGAGATTGACGGCTACATACGCTCCATCACGGCCTTCCCCGTTGTTGACGTGCCAGACGAGACCAAGGGTGAACGACGCACCGACATCAAGCTCCACATGACCGAGAGCACCGCCCACGACCTGTTCCGTATCACGCCTTACCACCGCTACCTGAAGGATGCCATCTTCCTGTTCAGCAGCGGCTACACCGGGCGCATCTACCTGCTTATCAATGCCAACAAGCAGATGGGCACGTGGACTGTCGAGTACGAGAAGCTGCGCAAGATCCTGCTTACCACCTTCGACAAGGAGAAGAAGCGCTACGTCTGCGACAAGTATGCCGACATCAGCGACTTCAAGAAGCGCGTCCTGGAGCCGGCACGCAAGGAGATAGCAGAGGCAGCCAACCACATCGACTGCACCTTCGACTACGAGTTCATATATCCTGCAGGCAAGCGTCGGGGAACACCCGAGAAGATAGCCTTCCACATCCATCTGACCGACCTTGGGCGCAACATCAAGCAGCGTCAGCTGGAGAGTACGGATGCTGTCGAGTTGCGCAACCTGCTCATGTCGCTGCGTCTGACGCTCACCGATGCCAACCGTCTGATGAAGCAGATGCCCGTCGGCGAGCATCCGCGCCTCATGGCCAAGGCCCGTGAGTTGCGCCAGTATTATGCCGACGTGAAGACTGGTGCCATACAGTTGAAGGAACCTATCAACGACCAGCGTAGCCATGCCCTTGCGTCGCTGCGCAACTTCATTCAGGAACAGCCGCCAGTGGCCACCGATGAAACCGTGGCAGAAGCGGTCAACGTATCAGAAACAATGCCAATGTGGGGAGAGTAGGTTATGGAAAACGATTACAGCAAACTTTGGGAAGACAGCCTCGCGATAATCCGCGAGAAGTACGGCGACAAGTTCCGGCACTGGTTCGACGTATGGTTTGGTGATGTGCGCTTCGAGAGCTACGATGCCGACACACACGTGCTGCTTATTCAGGTGCCGTCAAAGTACGTCTATGAGTTTCAGGAGATGAACGGTGCCAAGGATATCCGCTGGGCCACGAAGGAAGTCTTTAAGACGGACATCATACTGAAGTACCGTATTCTGGAGCCACGACGCGAGCCTGACTTTGCACAGGTTGCAGATTACCTGCGCCAGCAGGGATGCACCGTTGGTACCGAACGTCCACACTTCAGAATTGCCGATGCTGAGAAGCGAATGCGCGACGGCCTGCGTTATTTCCTGGGCCACGATGGCCAATGGTTGCCAGCTTACGACAAGGTGGCCACCTGGCTCTCCGACAACAAGGGTAGGGGATTGGTCTGCATCGGTTACAGCGGTACGGGTAAGACGCTGTTGTGTACCAAGGTGCTGCCTGTCATCCTCGGCTATAAGAGCATCGTACAGTGTCCCGCCAAAGAAATGACGTTACGCAATGGCAATGTAGAGCGCATCGACGAGCTGCTGAAGGCGAAGTGTATCATCATCGACGGACTGGGCACTGAGTCTGTCGAGACCAACTACTACGGTCGCCGCCGCCGTCCTTTCGAGGAATTGTGCGACGCAGCAGAGCACGATGGCAAGCTGCTTATCATCACCACCAACTGCCTCTCTACGAAACCCATGCCCGACACGTGGGCTGGTAAGTCGCAGTTCCCCACATCCTTTGAGGAATACTATGGCCAGAACGTCATCAACCGCTTGAAGTCCATCACCACCACCGTCCTCTTCTCAGGACCCAATCTCTGGTAATCACTGCTCCCGCTTACAGCGACGCTGCCACTCACGGCGCATGGGCTCTGCATAGACGTCGGGCGTGTCGGTGTCACGGCAGAACGCCTCTATCATGTCTATCTGGGCGTACTTCTCGTCACGGTGCTCTATGGCATACCTGTCGGCATAGTCGCTGACGGCCTGCCAGAACGCCTCTCTCAGGATGCGCTGTATGACCTTCGCCTGCTTCATGCCGAAGTTCACGTCCAGCGTCCACGGACGCAGCACGCCGCTTCTGGTCATGCACAGCCTTGGACACTCGATTGGCAAGTACTGCAGCAGACTTTCCTTTGTCGCTCCGTAGCTCTCCTCTATCGCCGTTGGATCAATCCTCATGCCGGCATCCAGCGCATTGCGGAACGTGGCCGAGATGGAGTTGCCAATAGGTCCGTTCCCCATCGGCTCGTTGGCCGTCTCAAGGCGCAGCGCACGTCTGGCTCCCGGCAGGTGCTGAATGCTCACCACCTTCCAGTCCTTCACCATTGCGCCACCGCCGAGTTCGTGCTGAACCCAGCCTTGGATAAAGTCCGTTACTTTCAGCCAGCAGATAGCTGGTGCCCTGTATTGCCGTTCGCTCATTGATGCCTGCAAAATTACGAAGAATTTTCGAGCAAAAAGAAACTTTCTCCATTTATCAGAAATCACCCGAATTTCCCTGTTTTCACCTCAAAAAAATAACTGTTCTGATAAATTTATGAAACAGGTGAGTATCAGTAAGTTAGCAGCCAAAATACAGCGAAAAACAGCCCTCCGAGTTATTTTCTTTCTGATAACTTGCAACCGCCTGACATTCAAGTTGTTGCGAAGTCGAAAAAGTGTATTTATCAAAAAATCGCGTTTTTCGGCGAAACTCAGAAATTTTTCTAAAACTTTCTGAAATTCCTGTATTCTTTCTCATTCATCAAGCAACGCGCACGTCTCTCCCTTACACCCACAATAAGTAAAACAAATATATACAAATAAAATAAATGACTGATAATCAATAAATTATATAGTATATAGAGCTTGTTATTTTTCTTTTTTGGAACACTTATCCCACCAAGGAAATCAAAAATAACCCCAATTTTTTCGGATAAATAATTGATAATCAGTGCGTTAGGAGTTTATAAATGATTTTGCAACCATCTGATAACCTGATAACTCCTTAAAAATTTTTTTGCCGTCGCGCAGATAACTCCTTCAAAATTTGCACGTTACGCGAAAATCACCTAACTTTGCACCGGATTTAGTGGTCTGATAACTGAAAAGCTTTTTTCATACGGCGTCGCGATGACGAAAGGTACGAGCCGTGAGGCGTACAGGTTTGAATTTTTTGTTTGTTTAGTAGATTAGTTTTTTAAGTCTGCGATTAAGCGAGAGTAATACGATGCTTGCATCAGCATTGCCGAGCGGAAGCAGACTCGCCGAAAGGCAAGTAGTTTGTTTTTAAACAGAAGAAACCGCAGGTTATACATCCCTGCACTGGGTGTTTACTTACTCACCCGCACCGTCGTCCCGTTGTAGCTTTGTGGGTGGCGGTGCTTCTTTTTATGTCTGTATTTAGGCATCCCTGCATTATAGCCGTCCCTTATCAAGGGACTCTAAACGTCTGCCCTTGATTTTCTATTGGTTGGAACGTATCTTTGTATCAAAACCCAATAGTTATGATGAGACCATTCTACTTTGATCCTCTCGACCCAACGGGCCAGTATTATTACGACCCACTGCCTGAGCACCCGACGAAAGAAGAGCTGGAGGAGTACCAGCGCATGACGATGAAGATGCTACGCAACACCATCATCGGCTTCTTCGTTCTGCTTGCGGCCTTCGCCATTTGTTCGGTGTTCAGTTCCTGCGCCGTGCAGAAGCAGGAGCATCAGGAGCAGACCCATGTTGTCGTGACCGATTCTGGCGCTACCGAGCATAGCCAGGCCGTACAGGTCAGCAATCAGACTGTCAACATCGACAGCATCGTTACCGCTGTGATACAGCGCACACGCGAGGAGTTCGCCCGTCAGGAACAGGAGCATGAGATCGTGACCGAGACGCTGACGGAGACCGTCGATTCGCTGGGCCGTGTGGTCCGTCAGCAGCAGAAGACCACCGACCGCACCCTCTCGCGTCAGGAGCAGCAGCGCATCGAGCGTCTGGAACAGACCTTCGAGCAGCAGATCCATCAGGCCATCCGTGAGCACGACTCCATCTGGCAGGAGCGCTTCGCCCAGTACCAGACCACCATGCGCGACTCCCTACAGTCCGTGCGCGACATGCAGCGTCAGACCAGCGCCACGAACCCCCTCACATGGTGGCAGCAGTTCCGGCTTCATCTGGCCAATATCCTCCTCTACGCTCTCATCATCCTCGCCGCCATCTGGCTCATCCGCAAGAAATTTGGCAAATCCGTGTAATCCGTGAAATCCGTGGTCAAGCAATTAGCCCTTTCCGAGCTCCGACGTGTCGCCGAGAAGACGCGCCTTGTCAAGGTCAAGGTGCCTGATGGCCGTGGCGGCTTCACGCTGAAGGAAGTGCTGGAGCGCGTCCCCTGGCGCGTGTGGTATGTCTCTGCCTCCAATGGCGACGTCATCTGTGGCGAAGAGTGCGTCACCCTGGCTGTCGATGTCGATGGCCCCGGTGCCTATCCCTCTCGCCTGGTGCAGTTCATCGCCAGTGGCCAGACACGCCGTCTGCGCGACTGCTGCATCCTGCAAGCCAACGAGTTTAAATTAGTGATATAGATATGAGTTTACAGAACACCTACCTCAAACGTCTCGTCGCTGCCGTCGTACAGGAGTCGGGCATTTGCACGCCCACCGTCGAGGTCGTGCTGCCCGCCGTCTTCGACGTCATCCGGCGCGAGTTGGCCGAAGGCCCACACCACTGCGTCATGATCGAGAGCTTCGGCACCTTCGCCATGATCGACGTTCCTGAGCGCGAACACCTCTATACGTATAAGGGTAAGACCACACTGAAGCACCTGCCCGCCACCAAGCGCCTGAAGTTCTCGCCCACAAAGAACCTGCGCCGTGAGGTCGATGCAGGCGTGTTCGACCCCTCACGTAAGTCCTTCAAGCATCATCCCTCAGACCCCATCCTGCGCAACCGCGCCCAGATGGCGTACCGTGCCGACCGCAAGGACCAGATAAACAAAGGAGCCACGCGCTTTATCAAGCCGAACACGGATTGCACGGATGAAACGGATGATGACGATATCTCAGACATCGCACATCAGCCATCAGCCATCGTTTAGGGCATTTACCGCTTATTTGTCCCAAAGTTTTAACGCAGTTTAACAAAATAGGTTTCAAGTTTCACGATTCAAGTTTCATGTTCCGAACACCCGCCAAACACCCCCCGAAAAATCAGCACGCTGATTTTGAGCAAACAGTAAACTGATTTCCAGCAAACAGCATTGCTGATTTCAAAAAACAGTATAACACTTTAATTTCAAACATCATGGCAGTTATTAAGTATTCCGTAAAGGAAAACACCACACTGGGCACCCACAGCTTCTATGCTATCGTCCAGTCGTATTCAACCCTCGACTTCAAGGACCTGGCCGACGAGGTGACAGAAGGCACCGGTATCGACCCAGACTTGGCTCTTACCGTGCTCAACCGCTACATGCGCGTTGCCAAGCGCAACGTGCTTCGTGGTCACCGCGTCAAGTTCGGCGACCTGCTCACCATCTATCCGCAGATCACCTGCAGCGTGAAGGACGAGCTGAACCCCGACGGCACTGTGAAGACCCCCGTCACCATCGACCAGTTCAACGTCACCAATGCCAAGGGCTCCATCGGCGCCACCATCTCCCAGGGCGTCCAGCAGTCGTTCGCCAGCAGCGTGCAGTGGAAGCGCGTAGGCGACACCGCTGACGAAGAGACCACCGATGGTAACGGCAATGATAGTCAGAACCAAAACACCGGTGGCGGCAACAATGGCGGCAACAACACGCCATCAGGTGGCGGTGGCGACGAAGAGCCAAACGAGAACTAAACCCATCACGTCCCCGGCTCTTGCCGGCCAGTTATTCTTCGACCCCGTCAGCAATGCGTCTGACGGGGTTTTCTTATTATATAATGTTCGCACCCGTGCGCCCTGCCGTGCGAAGCAAAAAAATTTTGGTGGCAAAATGCAACTTTTTCCCGAAAAAATTTGGTTGGAATAATATTTTTCCCTATCTTTGCAACGTCAAAATCATAGTAAGCGGTACGAGAAGATGCCGCCGCCAAAGCGGCTATTTTTGTATTCAGACCAAAGAAAGAAGCATTTACGCGGTGAAGGGTCGGGTTGCGGAAACGCCCCGATGGTCTCAGCTTACTTGAACCATGACAACCCGCAAAGCCGCGTTTTTTTATTGTCAAAATTAAGTAAGTATGGACAACATGAAATTGATGCTGGAGAACCAGCAAAAGGTGAACGAGGCGGTGAAGACCATCACCGACTACTTCCTGCACGTCACCTACGAGGACGACCTGGAACTGATGTTCAGTGCCCAGACGCAGATTGTCGGTCTGATGGAGTTAGCAAAGCAGCAGATGGTCAACAGTCACGGCAAGGATGAGCTGTCCTTCAAGACCGACGAGATCACCCTCTTTATGCAAACCATCCGCGAGTATCTTCACATGCTGAAGCCATTCGCAGCGTTGGTGGAATAAAAAGAAAGAGTTTATGTTACGCGCCTATAAATATCGCATCTACCCGACAGCAGAGCAGAAGGTCATGCTTGCCAAGACCTTCGGCTGCTGCCGCTATGCGTATAACTGGGCGCGTAGTCTGAAGGAGAAAGCCTATAAGGAAGGTGGCGAGAAAATCAGTGAGTTTGATATGAATGCCCGTGTACGTCACGAACTGCGTGAGACGGCACCGTGGTTGGCAGAGGTTAGTTCTAAGGCCATTGAGTTTGCCATTGCCGACCTCTACCGTGCATACGATAATTTCTTTGCAGGCCGTGCCAGATATCCTAACTACCGCAACAAGCACGACCGGCAGAGTTATCATGACAGAGGACATATCAGCGTGGACTTTAAGCACGGCATGATATCCATTCCCAAGATCAAGGATATACCCTGCGTGTTCCACCGCCGCTTTAGTGGGCGCATCAAGCAGGTGGGTGTAGAGCTGCTGCCGTCTGGCAAGTATCGCATCAGCATCCTCGTTGATGACGGTCATGCTCTGCCTGAGAAAGCACCCATCGACCCCGATAAGACGCTGGGTATAGACACCGGCCTGATGCACTTCGCCGTTCTGAGCGATGGGCAGACCTACGAACCTACCCGCGAGGCCAAGCACGAGAAGCGCAAACTGAAACTGTTGAGCCGCCGACTTTCAAAAAAGGAGAAAGGCAGCCGACAGTTCCGCATCTTGAAGCGTCGCATAGCCAGGCTGCACGAAAAGGTAGCCAACCGCCGTACCGACCGCATCCACAAACTGACACACTATCTCGCCAGCGAGAACCAAGCAACGACGATCTGTGTGGAAGACCTGAATGTGAAAGGTATGACGAGAAACAAGTATCTGGCCTATAGCGTACAGGATGCAGCCATTGGCGAGTTCTACCGCCAACTGGAGTATAAGTGCGCCTGGGCTGGTAAGAACTTGATAAAGATTGACCGCTTTGCGCCATCGTCTAAGCGATGCAGCCATTGCGGCCACATTTACAAAGGGCTGAAACTAAGCGAGCGCGAGTGGACGTGTCCTGAGTGTGGCACACACCACGACCGCGACCTGAACGCAGCCATCAACATTAAACACTTTGGTCTCTGTGCCAACGAGACCCTACCTTCGGTACGAAGGAAAGTTACGCCTGTGGAGCAACCTCTGGTGGACGACCGCTCTTCGGAGCCTAAGAAGCTACATCGTTGCTATACCGCTCGTCGTGAACGTGCGGACGAAGCAGGAAAAGTGAAGGGCAAGCGCGCCCTGATGCCAGAAATTTTGTCCAATTGATGGTAATTACAACTAGCGATGGCTGAACAGTAGACAGAACGTCGTTGGAAGTATCTGACAAATTGATGGTAGTTACAACGTAATGTCAAGTATGTATGTTGGAATTACCTGACAAATTGAGTGTAGTTACAAAATAATTGTAAGAATTTGGTTTAGAAAAAACCCGTTAAAAATTATTAAGTAATTTGGAGGTTGAGAATTTTTATCGTACCTTTGCCAAAAATAAATTGAAGGTGATATGGATAAGGTAATAGTTACACAAGACTTTTTATTCGAGTATCTTACTCAGCACAATGTGAACATGAAACGGCTGAGTGAGTTAATGGGCGTTAGCAATGCCATTGTGATGTTCTGCTTTCGTCACGACTTGAATCGTCATGGGAAACCGCAGAAGTTCTCTGCCAGTAATATAGAGAAGCTGAACAATGCCCTTCCACAGTTGGCTCAGCAGATACGTGGAGCAGTGATGACCTTCACCAGTGAGCTGACCTACGATCAAGACATGGTGCCACGCATCAATGCGTTACAACGGTGGTTTAAACTTGGTGGTTTCCTTCAGCGTGTATTGGGATGGAGCCTTAGTAAGAAGGAAGCAGTTCTTTGTTCACCTGCTGCCAAATCCTACGGTAACATCACCGCCGACCATGTGGCTCGCATCAATGCCGAAATCCTGGCAGTTTCAGGAATGCTTGGCGGCATCCAGGTTGCTGCCAATGAAGATGTTTAATTGTTAAATACGTTGCAGAATTAACTAAACACGTTGTTTTAGTTTTACATACGCAATTATAAATACAATCAGCAAATACCCTGTGCGGGAATTTTTGCTGGTTGTTTTATTTTAATTTGTTCCCGATATACACAATCCAACAAATATTTTTTTTTTGATTCATGCACCTATCGCGACGCGCAC
>Ga0326512_10000212_pt1 | contig 50710 bp, 74 predicted proteins | sample 1_2617_0518_D_FD_203652 | JGI IMG/M metagenome (GOLD analysis project Ga0326512, IMG submission 203652) | Bovine rumen microbial communities from UC Davis, California, United States - 1_2617_0518 | ecosystem: Host-associated > Mammals > Digestive system > Stomach > Rumen | place: USA...
TCATGGGATTCCTCCTTTAGTAGTTAGTTACGTCTGCAACAAGCATGGGAGAGTAAAGCAATATTTCTTCACGAGATGCCCCATCGTCTATCTCGTCCAAGTTTACACTTCCTATACCCCAAATATTGTTTTTATACTGATTTTGATTTACAAGTCGTATTCTTTTCCACGTAAAAGTTTTATTCTCGTTAAACAGACAACAAGGAAAATTCACAGTTGAACCTGAACCCCTGCCAATTATCATTCTAAAGTCACTAAAATGTACCGCTACTTTATCTGCACCCCACGAAGCACCATTTATATCATCAGGATATGTCATTGCTTTGATAATATTCAAATACTTCATGTTTGAATCAAACAGGCACTTTCCGCTATCGTTGTACAGTTTTAATCCCATTCCGTTAGATGTTTCGATTCCCGAAAAAGAAAACTCATATACAACTAATTTTCCTTTTACATAATCAATCGTTTTGTTTTTAGGAATAAAGACAGTAATCAGTTTTGCGTTTAATTTGGTTTCGTATGCACATATATCACATATATGAATAGGAACATCAGGCAATTCACAATTAACAAAAGTTATAATGTTGGGATTTGCAGGAACTAAAACATGATACCAATACGGATAATCACTATTGCCCGTAGAATTATTGATGCCAGCATAGCCTGAACTGTTAAACGTATATGTGTCGTTTTTTGCTCCGTCACCTTCTTTGTTTATCACTGTTTTTCGCAATAGCGTTAGGTTTTCAAAGGACTCGTTGATTATGATATTGCTTTTATCGTTTATAATTTCCAAATAATTACTCATGGCACATACACTCCATAATAAATCCTAAACTTCCCATAACGGCAGGTAAAATTAATTGTAGAATTGCTTTCATTGATTATTGCAAAAGCACGTCCACCGTTGAATCCATCATTCAGCGTCATATCAGGTTCTAACATCTGTAAATAAAAAAATATGCGTTCGGAATTAGAACTTTTTGTGACGTTGATTGTTTTGCTAACAGGATTGTTCCTCCAAGTATTTGATAAATCGTATTGTCCAATAAATCTTGAAGTGCTGTGACTTAAATCGAAAATCAATTTTCCGCTTTCATTAAATACTTGCAATCCTTGTGCCATGTCTGCAAACCTCTTTTTTCGCTTATAAATAAGGATAGCGGCAATCACTATGATTACCGCTATTGTGATGTAAATTACCATACGCCCAACCTCACACGTAGTTTATTGTTCGCATCATATACCTGTATCAGATTATCTTTAATCACAACTCTTGCGCCACTTGTTTTGGTCTGCAATGTTCCGATGGTAGCCGTCAATGCTGACAAGCTGGATACGTTCAGCTTGCTTGCGTCAATACTTTTTGCCTGTACCGCATTCGCCCAAAAATAACCATTTACGGATGTGTCGCCATCTAATGTTATCAGCTTACCTTTGATTCGTGCCGTTTCGGGAGTAAGGTTTATTGCAGATACTACGCCATTTTTGCTTACCTTTAGTTCGATGTTATCCTGTAACTGTGCTATAGCAGAGTAGTTTTCGCTTGCCTTATCAATATCATCAAGGTTAGTAATAACAGAGGATATTCTGTCTTTCTGTACGTTCACAGCCGCAATAGCCGCATTGTAGTGGCTCGTTTCGGTACTCTTATTGGCGGTCACTGTTGCAGAAATGCCATCGCTTGTCTGCTTCAGTTGCGTAATGGATGAGTATTGCCCCTCTGCCGTTGGCGAACTATTCAGCATACTCACTGTGGATGTTAAATCCGCTTTGGTCTGCTGGATTTCGCTTTTCAGCACCGCTATCTCTGTGGTGTCGCCCTCACCTGTCACCACCAATTCCTCAACAGTGCTTTGCAATCCCTCAACAGTTCTATTCAATTGCGTAATCGAAGCATAGGTGGTATTGTTAGCACCTTTATTCAGGTTCGTAATCATTTCAGAGATGCGTCCGTTGGTATTTTCTACCTCTGTACGCACTCCCTCGCCCTGTGCCTGTACAGCCGCAAGTGTTTCGTTTACTGTAGCAATATCGCCATGTACAGTAATTAAATCCTTTGCACTTTCCGTAGCATCTTCCAGTGCCGCTTTAATCGCACCATCGACTTTCGCAATATTGATAGCTTCGTCTTCTAACAATTTTGCGTCGACAGTCTTTTTAATGACTATTCTCGCTTCTGTACTCCGTTCGCCCTCACCGAATATATCCACATATGCAACACTTACATCATAGATGCCTGCTTCACAGCTATGCGTATAGGTATTGTTTTCCGTAAATGCTGATACGATGCCATCACCATCGATATAGACTTTCATTCCCATACAACCATTGGGAATTGCACCTGCCACTATATTGATACTGCCAAGGTTAGCACTCAAAACAGGCTTATCAGGTTTTGGCGGTGCTTCTTTGGCGTAAATCAGTGTTGCAGGAGCGGAGTATTTACCAAGTACGCTTTTGGCAAACAAGAACAATGTGCCTGTCCGTGTTGTCAATGTTAATGTTGTTAATGTTCCGCTTGTACGTGCTAACAGGTGTCCATCTTCATTGCCGCAATACACATCGTCACGAACTTCATAGAATGCAATATCTGTATTGGCAACTTCTTTCCAACTTGCTTTAATTTCATTGCCATACGTGATACCAAATCCGTTAGGTGTGTTAGGCGTTTCCGTCCGTGCGCTTGCGGTTACTGTTACCATTGGCGATGTTTCGATCAGATTTTTATTGCCTAACATATCTTTGGTAACTACCGCAAAACGATACTTGTCGCCTGTTGTAACATCGCTTAATGTAAAATCGGAATATCCTTGTCCTGCATATTGCCATTTGTTCTGATAGCCTAATTCACTGATTGCCACGCCCTGCGTCATGGAAATATCAGATGTTCTGGCATTATCAGTTTTGTACCATATATCGCAGTTTCGGTAATTTGCTAATAACGGAGCATCCCATATAAGGTGAATTTCGTACCGCACTTCACCATTCTTAACACCACGATAAATCGTATTGCCAACAAGGTTTGTAACCACAGGTAACGCACCATTACCCGTAGGATATATCGGGCCAGCAACAGTTCCGCTGCTCTGATTTACGCCAAGTAAAGTAACAACCTTTACCCAATACGTTGTGTTAGGCAGAACATCAAGTTCACATGTATTTCCTGTTATATTGCTTTTACCAATAGTCCAGTTCTCACCATCGGTTGACAACAACACTGTGAACCTATCGCCCTTATCCGGCATGTTCCAACTGCATTGCAGTTTACCAATGTTGTCGCCAAATTCGTTTTTGCTCTGTGACAGGGTAGCAACCAATCCTGTTACGTTCCCTGGTTCACCATACCATTGTGCGTAATCAATTACAGGAATATCATAATTTTCATCATAAATATTTTCGTTGTATTCAAGACAACTAATGGTGCGTTCAAAATCCTGCGAACGTGTAATAGATTTCACTACAAACGGCTTACTTCCAATGTTCGCAACCGCAATATCAAATATATCACCGGCTTGCGGCATATCTTCTTCCGGCAAAGTTCCGCTTACTGTTATCGTTGTCCATCCATCAGCAGAAGAAACAACTTCACACGCCCTTGTGTAAAGATTATCGTTCTGCGTTCTCCACTGGATTCTATACGACTTCGTTAAATCTTCTAACTCTATCGGTAACACCCATGTTGCGCCATCAATGCTTTCAATGCGTCCACTGTTTGCCCAACGTGGTACATCGTGGCTGACCATAACAACATCGCCAACTGTGCAGGCAATAGAATCAATTCCAGCAGTAAATGTCACTGTGCGCAACAAATACTTATTACTGTACAACTGATACATCCCTTCACGATATGCCTGTTTGTAATCGGTGATGCCGTCAAACGTCATTTGTGCCGTTTTTGCATATCCGTCAGAATCGTAGGTGTCACCATAGATAGTAATTACTTCACGTTCATATCCTGCGTCCTTGTTGTTAAACGTAATCTCTACACAGTTTGCCCTGTCGGAAACCTTTAAGAAGTCCTCGCTAAAACTGCCCTCTATAATGTTGCCCATGCCAAACATCTGCACAGGTGTCTGTACATGGTTGTAAATGCAACCATAGCGTGTGCCGAACCGCACCACTAATCCATGACCAATAGGAGCAATTTTCTGATTGGCAATTTCTAACAATTCGCCAACCGTATTAATTTCAATGTTTACAAAATACTCTTTCTCGTCACACCATGCCGCCCATTCAGCAAAATCGTCATAACGCATTAACTCCTTCGCTGCACCACGAACCTCTATTTCCATTTCGTCCGTGTTGACATTCTTTAATTCCCTTGCCTGATGCAGTAAGTCGTAACATGCCCATGCCGGATTATTGGCTAAATGCTGTTCGTATTCTGCGGTATGTGGATTGTACACTAAAACTGTTTGCCGTTCTTTCATAAACGACAATGACGGAGAACCGTTCAACTGATCCGTTGCTTTCGCCCTAATGCCAATCAACGCCTGACAAGGATAAATAAAATCATCATAAACAATAGAGGTAATACCTGTAAAATAACATTCCTTTTGGTCACGATTGGCACTGCTATGCCGAACCGATACAACTTTCGCACGGACATCATACGCACCGGGAGTTATATTATCTACTCTGTATTCCTTGCGAATTGCTTTATTGCTGTCACCAGAAATACTAAACGTGCCAAGGTCTATCCACGCTTCGCTCGATGTCAGCTTGTACTGCATCTCAACTTCGACTACGTTTGTGGAAAAACCGCCATCGTCGTTGCCGTGAAACAAGCCATTAGGAAATTCAATTTTAAAAATTAATCCTTCGGTTGCCGTTCCCTGTGCGGTATCCGTATACCACTGGTCAACCGTAGTCATGTGGTAAGACAGATTTTTAGTAAAGTATGTATCATTAAAATACGGAATTACTTCCTGATCGTTCGTTCCTGTTCTGATTTCGCACGTAACATTAGAATAGTTGTCAATCGCATTGTCATTCAGTTTAATGTCTGTAATGGTCAACGGGCCTTCGCCAGCCGCTATCAACCAGTTCAGGTATTCGTCATTATCTTCTGACGAAACGAACTTGCCTATGGTCTGACCACCGCTTTTTACTTTGCCATACGTCAATGAAACGGCATTATTTTGCCCTTCCATTGTCTGTACGCCACCCCAGGAATATGTCGGCTCGTTCTCTCCGTCAAATCCACCTGTGTCGATTTTCTGCCCAGCCATTCTGCCAATCAAAGAAGAACCGAGGAACATGACCGCTGCCGCAGCCATATATGCACCCAAATGTCCTGCCGCAAAAAAACCGCTGGATGCCAACCATCCGCCGCTGGCAATACCAAATGACACCACAGATAAAGCAATAGCGGCAACAATGCCAAGAATGCCCTTGCCGCCCTTGCCACCGCCTTTTGCCACTACGGGATAGATAACAACAAAATCGTCATTCTTAATTTGGTAATCATTGTCAACACTATATCCGTTGACCGTGGCCTGCATTTCAACGCCATCAACGGTGTTTTCTTTCAGCAGTTTCCCAAGCGTACCGTTATATTCAATTTGCGATACTGTCCTGCCGTCCTGCGGAGAAAACGGATTTGTAACGATTACTAATGTTATCATTCTTTATCACCTATATATTCATAAAATCCCACAATTACTCTGCGCCATGCAGGATTACTGATTCTATCAATACAGACACCGACACGTTCTCTTGTGTGGATAAACTTGCCACCGCCAATATATACCGCAGTGTGGTTTACCACTCCGTCCGGTGATCCAAAACGGATTGCAATAAGGCAAGGTGCTTTCGGCTCTGTAATCTCTTTCCACGGATAATGTTTTGTGTTGCCTTTTATCAGTTCGCTGATTTTGCACATATCGTCATAACTTTTGTACTGGTCGTCATATTCGGGAATGTTATATCCATACCGCCTGTATACTTCCTTTACCAACCCGTAACAATCAAAACCAACATTTATATCACGCCCTTTATCAACAAAAGGCACACCTATCAAATCCGTGAACGTCATTGTGCATAAACCCCCTTCTGGTCAATGCCGGGATAACCGCCAAACCTTGCGCTGTTGTTATGCTCTCTGCAATCTGCCAACGTATGCTTGCATTCAGGCAAGTTGCCGTTATAAGCACAGCGTAAACCTTTATAAGCAAACGGACAGTTGTTCTTCATGTATCTATCTATTGGTCTGCGTGTACGTGCGCTATATGCGTTGCCAAGCGTAAAGGTAATCCACTGTTCATCAATCTTGCAATCCAACACAGTAAAGTATTCTTCAAGGTCTGCATCGCCATTCATGTTCAGCGAATTGACCACTCGCAAGATTACTTCTGTACCTACGCCACCACCGCTATCTTCCACATACCACTGCATCCCTTGTGCCACATTGCTGACTTGCAACGATACGTTTGGATCAGAACCATCACTTTCTTCTGACGTTTCACCAATTTTAAAAGGGAATGCCTGATACAACTGCCCCTTCCAAGTTACATCCTCGTTGTTGTAGCAGATATATACAGTGTTTTGTAAGCGAATTTCCAACAAGATAAGGAAACAGCTATCCGTAGATAATTTATTTTTTTCTGCCTTGCTTATGGCTGATATAGATAGCATTTACGCCTCCTGGAATTGCAGTTCTACATTCCAATAATTAATAAACTGCAACTCGCTATCAAACTTGATGCACCGCACTGCATACGTTCTGTTGTCAGCAGGATTTAACCAATTAAACACAACTGCGGAATGATGGACTTGATTTACAATAAAGTTTTCAAGTGTATCGTAATGATTCTGCTTTAAACTTTCCCATTTCAAAGTCCACGTTTTACGTGATTTCGTAAATTTTCTGCGGCTCTGCACAGTGCCGTCCTCAAACTGTGTCTTTATGGAATTATCCTCATGCTCCACTTTGAACGGATATTCTGGATTGGGAATAGATGACGGAAAATCCATGCTAACCTCCTAATCGCTTCCACCCCTTCAAGGGGTGGTTCGCGCAGCCCTATAAGGGCCCAACACAGGCCAGCGCCTAAATGACGCTGGCTTTCACTTCGTTCAAGCCGTAGTGGTATGACTACTTGCTACCCTTAAAAGGGTCTTCGTATTCTTTTCGGAACAACGAATCTTCCATTTGATCCATCTTATCCTGTTCCCGGATATATTTTTGTATCGTTTGCGCATTCAGCCCTACCGTACTTACGTAATATCCGGTGGCCCAGAACTTTCGATTTCCAAATTTATATTTCAAATTCGCATGTCGTTCAAATATCATCAATGAACTTTTCCCCTTTAGGTATCCCATAATGTAGGATACGCTCATTTTAGGTGGAATGGATAGTAATAGATGAACATGATCCGGCATACAATTTCCTTCGATGATTTCTACACCTTTCCATTTGCACAAATCTTTTAGGATATTTCTGATATCCACACGCAACTGATTATAAATGATTTTTCTTCTGTACTTCGGTGTAAAGACAATGTGGTATTTGCACACCCATTTGGTATGTGCTAAACTATTGGCCATAGGGCACCATCCTTTCCTGTTTTAATGACGGCTTGAACACTTTCATTATACAAGAAGGATGGTGCCCTTTTGCTTAAGCATTAATCCCACCTGCGTAGCAGGTGGTTTTTGAGCCAAATCCCTTTAGGGATTCGGCTCCCCAGCTAAAGCCATAATAAAAAAGGGCGGCATATAGCCACCCTTTATGCTCTTGCCATACCTTTCATCATGGTACGCAAACCCATTCTGTCCTCGTTTACGCCCTTAATCACTGCACTGATTACCATAGTGTCAATGTCAAACGATACACCGGCCTGCTCCGCTTTCAGATCGTTTCCGCTTTCGTTTTTCAGTTCGATTCTCACGTTTTGCGGAGAACCATTAAAAGCGGCTTGCGTTTGGCGATTATTGAACACTCTGCCGGATTGACTACCTAACTGCAACAATTCCGGGCCATTCTCACCAACAAGATATGTACCGCCAGATTTTACAGAACCGCCTTTGGCACGTCCAAACCACATTGCACCAGTTCCGGCAAACGAACCAACGCTATCTACACTGCCAAGCGATATTGACGATGCACCACTGCCACCACCAGCAAGTCCAATAGCCGCCATTATCGCTCTTGTAATCAAACCTTTAATGATAATCTGCGTCATGGATTTCAGTATGGTATTTGTGATTTCCTGACAGAAAGTTTTAAACTTGTCTTTTGCCGAACCAGCACCATTTACCAAGGTCACAAGGCTGTTCTCGATAGAACCGAAAGCAGATACAAACTGATCCTTAAAGTTAATCTGCTGATTGGCAAGTTCGTTCAACGCTTGCTGCCAACCCGATTTAAACTCATATACGGAGTTGTCATTAATCTGTTTCTGTACAGATGCCAATTCAGCCTGTAACTGCGCTCTGCGTTCCTTGTTTTCAATTTCGGCAGACAACAGTTCTTCCAAGTATGCTTTATGTGCTTCAAGCCGCTGACCAAGCACTTCACGTTGCTGTTCCATTGTACCGCCCATAGTAAAGATACGATTAGCGGCATCCTCGTCAAGTTTCATGTATTTAAGTTGTTCATCCTGCAACGCTTCTGTTGCTTTCTGCTCCATTGCGAGTTGATATTCCAACTGTGCATTTCTGACTTCGGAAACATCTACGCCAAGTTGTTGTGCCTTTACAATTTCTTTTTCCTGACTTGCGATTTTTTCTGTAGCCTGCGCCATAACTTTTTCGTAGGCCGTTGTATGTCCATTAAGATTAATGGTTTCCTTGTTTAAATCCGCAAGTATCTGTTTCATCTTTGCGGCAGATTGTTCAGCCTTATTGACGCTTGATGCTCCACCACCGCCGCCCTTGCCTTTAGAACCACCGCCACCAGATGATGCACCGCCACCGCCATAGTCTTTTACAGCAATGTTTTCTAACCCTGTGCTTCCATAGTCATAAGATGGATTATTAAGAATGGCATAACTGTCAGCATCGTCAACGCCCTGCGTATTATTAAAGTTATAACTTACCTCGTTTCCGTATTCATCTAACTGTGAAGCAACGCCGGTTTTTTTGAACTCGTTGTATTTATAAGCTACCGCTGCGCCAATTCCTGCAACAGCCGCACCAGCGATACCAATTCCTGCTAACGTCCTTGCTGCTGCAAACGCTTTTAACGCTTTTATGCCATCACGGATAGCAGGAATCATGCCTGCTATTGCGCTTGTAATTCCACCGACAGCCGTTGCAAACATGCCTGCTGTCATAGCGGCATCTGCGGCAGATGTATACCATTCTTTGTTTTCTTCATCGGCTTGTCCAAGAACATCGCACAAAAAGCCAAAACTCATTGACAAACCACCAATGGTTGACATCAGCGTTCCAGCACGTTCAGCAGAAGTTCGTACACTTGCTCCCCATTGCTCATCCGCTTCGATTTGTTTCTTTTTGGCTTGATATTCTCTTTCTTCCGCAATAATCAGTTCGCCAAGTTTGTCAGCGGCTTCATGGCCGCCTGTCTTTAAGTAGCTGAAATATCGCTGTGCCAATGCCTGCACACGTTCTTCTTCTGCGCCAATTTCACGGAGTTTAGTCATTAGTCCAGCAAGGTTTTCGGCTCTCCATACCTCGGTTTTGGGATTCCTAACCCAACTTACCATGCCCTGCCCTTTGGCTTCACGATCTAACGCTCTTTGCTGTGCTATTGCCGCATTGACTTTGGTTAGTTCTGCATTGTATAAGCGTGAAACCTCTGCTGCTTTTTGCTCCTGCTCCATCATGCTACGGATAGCCGCAGAACGTCCGCTAATTTTGTCGCTTACTCCTTGTAATACTTGCCCCAACCCTGTTTGTGCTTCATACGCATTACGACTTTGTATTGTAAGTTGCGCTATATCAGCCACAAACGGAGATAGTTTTTTAGCAAGCATAAATCCTACAATGTATTGTAGTTTATCTGCAAACTGCCCTATTGCGGTCAGCGCACCGCCACCAAATACACTTGCCAACGGAGCGGCAGAAACGCCAATCTCTGTAATATCTTTAGCAATTTTGGCAATTTTTTCCGCTACGGTTTCTACACCGCTAACAAATTCTGGATTAATCTGCCATTGCTCACCCATGTTTTTAGGAACAGGAATAAGATAATTGGCTATTTCTTCCAATGCCGCAGAATACTGTTTATACAGTGTATCTGCACCTTTACTTACGCCAACCTGTATGCCTTCCTCAATTCGTGCGATACGCCCTGATACAGTATCAGAAGTGTATTTAACTGCGTCCTGGAAACCTTGCATACGTTTCATTAAGAACGCATATAGTCCTTCTGCTGACGCTTTCGCTTCTTTAATATCCTTGTTGGTAATACCCAAGGAAGTTGCTAACGTACTGGATGCAGGACGGATACCCTCTGTGATAATAGAACGCAATTCCTGTACATACTGGTTAGTCGGCAAACCCAAACTGCGTACTGCGTTCGTGCCAATGGTAGACAGTTTTGTAATCTGGTCAATGCTCATGCCACTGGCAAGTCCTGGGCCTAACAATGCACGGAATGTTTCAATTAATTCCTGTGATGTTGCCGCAGTTCGCAACGCTTCACTCTGCAACGACTTCATAGCATCGCCGGATATTTTCATTGCGTCATTCCACTTTACGTTTTCGCCATTCAACGTAATCATGGATTTTAAGATACCGGCAATACCAATTCTGTTAGATTCCAATGATTTAGCGTATTCTAACGAACCGCCTACCACGGTATCCCACACATTGCCAACTGCGCCCATCGCCTTATAAATAACAAAATAACGGCTTGCAGAGTACACAAGCCGTTCCATTGTTTTGTTCATGTTGGACAGGCTGCTGGCGGCCTTATCAGCACTGCTGGCAAAACCGCCTAAATTTGCACCGCCAACCTGTCTGTTAAATTGTGATAAATTTCTTCCGCTGTTGGCAACTGTGCTGGAAAAACGGCTATACGTTGTAGTTAAATTCCGCAACCCCGATGTTGCTCTGTCATTTAACAATACATCAATTCTTGCTTCGCTTACCGGCATTTTCAACACTCTCCCTAATTAACAGCGTTTCTATTATTCTTAATCGTTTCATCATCGGTTGCGTCACCTTTATATGGCTTAATTCCGCAACCGCTTTCAAATTAATCCAATCAATGCCTGCCACCATGACATTATCCATTGTGCTGATATAACGGACGCAGTTTGCCGCCATATCCCAAAACGCCATAGTTTTTTTATTTCCATCACGCAAATCTGGAACACGATCAGAACAGGTATCACAATGCACTTCCCTGTTCCGTTGCTTCGCCGCTTTCCTGCAAGTTTCGCAGTATTTCGGGCCACCCTTTATTCGCCAGTTCCAGATGTCACGGAGTTTTTTTCGTCAGCCAACTCACTTTTATCTGTCAACTCAACTGTCCTGTTTAAAACATCAAACAGTGTGCCGGGAGTGCAATTCAGTTCCTCTACATGATAGATTTCTTTAGCCACCCACTTTGCCAGTTCGTAAGCGGATTTCCGCAACGATACTTTTTTGTCGGCAACATCCTTGTCTGTCTTTTCAATAAAATCCAAGTATTTTTCATACTCGTCAATCGTTAATGCCCTCGGTTTAATATCTTTGATTTCCATTCCTTTACCTCCCCAAAAATAGTAAAGGCCGCATATTTCAGCGGCCTGTTATTATGCGCTCACAACTTCATAACTTGCAGTATCGTTGATTAGCGTGAACTGAATAGAAGTATTCAATGCGTTATTCTTATAGAACGCACCATATTCAAGTTCCTGCATAATGCCAGCACTTCCCTCAATGTTCGGAGAACGTCTGGGGAACTGTACTTCCGGCAAATCAATCTGTAAGCTGTTACCCTGTTTTGTCAGTTTTACCTGTAATGCAGTAATCGTACTGTTTACGGCTTTCTGAATATAGGTATCATCATCATAGAAAGCTGTCATATTGCCTGACAGTTCTAACAGCCCTTCATTGATCCGGCTTCTAAATCCACCGCCACCAATGGCATAACCTTCTTCGTCTAATCCGAAACCAACATCAAGCGTAAACTCTGTCGCAACGGCAACCTCTGTGTTATCTACTTTCAGTGCCGCCTGGAAGTTATTCAAGCGGTCAAGCGTTAATTCTGTAACGCTGTCCGAAATAGGTGTGCTGCTAATAGTTTCATTGCATCCCAACACTTCTACATCACAGGTCAGTTCACCATCACCGCCAAAGGAAAACGCCATAGAAGAAATTTTGCAACCTTTGTCAACAAAATAATCTCCGTTGGAAAAAGCCTGCTCCAAAGAAAATGACGGTTGTTCCGTGCCTGGTTTAAACACATGCTGATATTTACCGCCAGTTACACTTGTGGTAGTGGGATTGCCAAAAGCAAGTGCCAAAATCCATCCAAAAACATTAGTGTCTAACGGTACAGTTATACTGCCGCCTACGTTAATGTTTCCCATGATGGGTTCTACCGGGTCACGCCTACCTGTCATGGTTTCGGGTGCAGTTCTATTCTGTTCTGCTGACACTGTGCAAGAGTTATACGGAATACTGCGAACAGTGCCAGTTCCAGGGGTTACACCTAACTCCACTTCGGGAATGAAGCGTATGCCAGAATATACGCCCATTGCCTGTCTAGGCATGTTTAATCACCTCCATAATAAATTACAAATCTTCCTGATACGTTGTGCCAAGTGTTTGATATATACGCCATGTCAGGCGCATTTCGCCCACCCAATGCCGCACATCAAGCGGATACGGGCCAAGCGTTTCACATCTTGACAACGGACGGTTTCGTTTTGTTTTGTCATTGAAAATTGTTTCTATCAGTGTCATAAACTTTGCACCAACATCGTACACATCCGGCATCAGCACTCCGTCCATGTCTACATATTCCGTATCGTCAGCAGATACACCGATAAATGCCGTAGCGTAGTAATCGCAAAACTCAATGTTCTGTCCTTCCTTTTTGCGGAAGTCGGTCAATACGATATATGGACAATCAGCCGCAACAGGAATGTGCTTTCTCGCAAAGTCACCAACAAAAATTTTCAATTCTTGTGCAAAATGATTTTCGCAAAATTCCTGCACCGCTTCATCGTTCTTGATAAAATTACCAAGTTCAATGAGAGTGTCGGAAATATCCAAGTTCTGCAATGCCATTATCCATACACCTTATACTTTCTTCTCGCCTTTTTGGAATACGTCACATTTTCTTCTGCATAGTCGTACAACTTCATTTGTACATATGGTGCAATTTGTGGTTGCAACACGCCAGCCATCGGTTCAAACACAGGACGGGCAGGAGTAACAAGATATTTGGTTTTCTTGCTTATATTAAACCCTGCTTCTCTGTATCGCCTACGAACCGCAGGAGTTACAGGCGTTTCATACCCTTCTTCCTGCTTGCGTCCATACGTTGCCGCCGTCCGGCTTGTCCAACCGATACGCACCACGCCATCAGCATATTGATAACCGATAGCACGTAACATTTTGCCATACCACTGACGGGCAGCAGAACCGCCTTGTAATTTCGCACGAAACTCATGTGGTCTGCGTTGTGCAAAGTTCGCTCCACCCGGCGCACCAGTTCTAACTTCCTGCTTGATTTCCTTTTGCATAAAGTAACCAAGCGATTTCGCCGCACTACGCAAAAAACTTTGATTGTGTGCCGCCATACGTTCCAGTAACGGGCCAATCTCGTCCGTTACATCAATTTCCAATGTTTCCATACCATCACCGCCCAAACGCCTTTGTGTTTTTCACTGCAAACACTACATAATGCGCTCCGGCAACATCATGTTCAATAATTTGCGCTACCTGATATTCGGTATCCTTATAAACGATGATGTCACCTTCCTGCGGCTCGGTTACTCCACCATCGTCAGGATCGTCACAGACGGAAAATGTCGCAATGTCAGCTAAATTAGCATGTTCAATAGCTGTTGCGGCATCATTCCAATCTGGACGGCTCATAGAAGCACCGATATAGACAAGCGCAACAATCTCTTGACCGTTGTAGGTTATTGGTTCGCCTAAACGATCAAGAGAAAAGAATGCTTTTTTTGCAACTCTGCGTTGCGCTTCTAAAACGCTCATTATGCACTTGCCACAGGAATGAACTGATTGATTTTTACGTCAACAACAGTGTCATCAGAAGCGGCATCAGCCCATACCACACCGTTAGAAGTAGCACCGGCAGCAGTAGCCGCAGCAGTAGCCGTAGCAACAGTGATAGTCACAGGAGTACCAGCGGTCAGTGCGCCACTGCCTTTAGTAAACCGGAAAACGCCCTCTGCGTCACAAGAAATTTTTTCACCGGAAACAGCAGATTTCCGTGCAATGCCAATCAAACTGCCGATAGCAACAGGTGCATGGTATTCAACATTACCATTAGCAGTATATTCAATCAGCTTGCCAGCCTGTCTGAAAGATACAGCCATGATTCTTTACCTCCCTTTTTATTATGCTTCGCCCGCATTTTTAACAAACGCACGATAGTCAATCAGATTAAAGCCAAAGTCCATCCAGAACTGATAATCAATACCAAGATGGCTCTGCGGAATGACAGTGCGGCTATACGGACGATCTACGTTATTTAGCGTGGTATATTCGATACCCTCCATTTCGGACGGACGGGCAATAGCGTAGTATGCCTTGCCGGTCAGATACGGAGAAGTAATTAAGGTCATCATGCCTTTCATAATGTTAGGTACGCCCGGGTTAGTCTGACTCGGATCAGAAGCCGCAGCTAACAACTGTGCGTGTTCATAGAAGTTTTCGTCAGACGCTAAAATGAAAGCCGGGAACACGCCAACATACGCTTTGCCCTCAAAGTCTTTCTGACGGCGCATTAAGGTGCGCATTTCAGAATATGCTTTTGCGGAAATGTTTTTGTTGGTCACAACCAAGTTTTTACGAGTGGTGGAATTAAACGTAATGTTGGTCAGAACATTGAAGAACATTTCCTCCTGCAAACGGCGGAAACCACCAGCCTGCATACGGATGGCTTTCACAACTGCACCCATGTCATCATTAATAAAGATTTCACGAGTAAAGCTGATAGCCTTGCCGTAGGTCTGAATAGCAGTGCTGATGTTTTCATCTGCCATTTCCTGATACTTGAACTCACCGGATTCAGGCGGCATCAGTTCAGGTTTGCCATCCAAGCCAAGACGATATTTGTGAGTAGGCTTGAAGTCTTTGTTGCTACCTTTAGAAACTAACTGCTGGAATACAGTAGGCTGTTCCTGATAGCCTTTCAGCATGGTCTTGTTGCCAAACTGGTCAATAATCATGCTGAATTGTTCCGTACCCATAGCACGGCTATGAGAGTTGAACATTTCTTCAAAAACTTCATGTGCGCTCATGTGACGCAGTTCACGTTCACTCATGCCACCGGCAATCAGACAATCTTCGGCAATCGCACGGAGAGAACCATTGCGGTACTCATCAGCACCTTTGGCTGCTTCGGCATCAGTGATTACACCATGATGCAGTGCCAATCCGTCAACGGCACGTTCAATAAAGTTGTCGCCTGCGTCCTTTTCCACAGTAACTTTTGCAGGTTTCTGCTCTACTGCCATGTCGTCCAAAATTGCTTTGCGAACGGCATCAACAGTTTTAGCTTCTTTAATGAACCCGTCAATTTTATCGGCAGGAACATTAAACTGGCGGCAAACCGCACAGATTTCAGATACCCGGTCACGTTCTGCTTTAACGGCAGCTTCCGCAACCTTGCCACTATCCTGCATAATAGTGGTGTCTTTTTCTTTTTCCATTGCTTTTTCCTCCTTGTTTTCAATTTCCATTTCTATTTCTGCAAGTTCTCTACCGACACCACAATCCGGGTCAGCAGGACAGCTAACAATGGACACTTCATAAGGTTGCCACAGGTCAGTAACATCAGTGATGGCATCATACTTCACACCACGATATTCATTGCCTGCGTTCACCCGTACCGTATGTTCACGCATGTATCCAACGGATACGCCACGCAAACTGCCCGATACTAATTTTTTCATTACCTTGTTTGCTTCTTCATCGTCATCCAAAGTGATGTCAGCAATTACCTTGTGTTCCTCAAAACGAATTGCATCAACCCTGCCAATGACCACATCCCTGTTATGGTTAAACAGGACAGGTATTACACCGTTGTCAAACCGCTTTAGGTTCACACATTCTTTTTCGCAAAGACAGCTTTCCGGCACAAACCAGTTATCGCAAGGAGCGTCCGTCATAAACGTAAAGCTAACCTTGCGAGTGGCTTCGTCTACACCATTCAGTGCAATATCTCTGCTTGCATATTTCTTAATTTTCACCATCGCTTGATTCTCCGTTTCTCCAATTTTCCCAACCGCTACCACTGCCGCCGCCTGTCTTGTTAAAGTTCAGTTCCACGCCTTTAGATTCAGCGTATTTCTGTGCTTCTGCCATTTCGTCAATGCGTTCACGCCAATCAGCACCCTGCATAGCGCAGTATTGCTGGAATGACAAACCGCCATTGCCAAGATTGATATTGTTGGCTTCTGCTTCCTTTTTCGGATCAATCCATCCTAATGACGGCGCAAGCCATACGGCCTTGTAGTATTGCAAATCGTCAGGTTTGAATCCCGTGCCGTCTAACAACCCAGCTAAATAGCAGATATTCACAAACCGCTTAAATAGCGGACGCAGGAAATATTCAATCAGTTCTTTCCGCATCTGCTTATAAGTCAGTTCATCAGCTAAAAGATTTTGCCGTGCGCTGGAGTAGTTGACACGTTCTACGTTTCGGCTTGTGGATTCCAACGACAACCCTTGTGCAGCGGCTATCATACGTTGCTGTAGCGGCAGATAGTTTCCAACTTCTGCGGCCTGTCCTGACGGAATCAGCATCTTTACAGTTTCGCCAGGATTTAGGTATTGCACCCTGCCGCCTTTAATCTGCTCAATGTTAGGTCTGTTCTGTTCCTGCATTGCCATGCGCCCCATTGCTCCGGCAGTGCTTGTGGTTTCCACGAAAGCTGATGTGCAGGCCGCTGTTTTCTGCTGAAATGCGACCGCATTGTTGTAGTCACCTACATCTTTCGTGGTAACAATGGTGCTTGCCATTGGCGTAATTTCACGGAACTGACTTACCCTTGTTCTATCCCACAAGAAGATTGCGTCCTGCGCCTTAATGCGTTTTGGCTCTGCAATCGTAAAGCCGTCAACATCTGTCTGTGTGATCCAGTACGCAACAGGCAAGCCGTCAGCGGTACATTCCACACCATCTGACAGGATGTTTCCGTTCTGCAACGGCACGTTTTCAGAAGTCAGTTCATCGACTTCGTGCAGTTGAATTGTCAGCGGAACACGCCTATTCTTATCAATAGGGAATGTAATTAAAATGCCGCCGTCTACTTGCTTACGGCGGCTGATAAGTTTCAGCAAATCATCAAGGGATTGTCGCTGTGTGTAGTCGCAGTTTTCATGGTGCGTCCATTCTTCCCACAGTTCCTCAATACGCTTGTTGTATATTTCATTGTCAGAACGTGCCTGCATGTTAAAGCCGGTTGCAACTACGTTGTTTTTGATCGCCATGATGATAGAATTTGTAATCGGATTATTCCGTTCCAAATCCCTCGCCCTTGCCCTCAACGTAGCACGGCTGGCTTTATTCATGCCCTCCGCTGGCCCGTCCCACGGAAAAATTGCATCCTTGCGTGTTTCGTGCGCTGCTTCAAAACCAAAGTAACCCATGCGTGTTGCTTTAGATTTCAATGCGGCTTCCGGGGAAAATATGCTTTTTACATCATCCACAAAACTGCCCAAACGATAAAAGATACTGTCCGGGCTTCTCTGCTTAACCATTAGTCAAAACCTCCAAACTTCAAGTGAACAGTGTTGTAACCGCTGTTCCCTTCTGCCGCTGCAATAGCATTATCCAGATAGGAAAGTCGATCATACAGTTTAGACAAGTTAGCAAACTTTACTCTGCCGTCCCTTGTCTGAAACTCCTGCCCAGCTTCTAATATGTTGTCGATAGCGGCCTGTACTTTTTCACGCTCCGCTTTCAAACTTTCTAATGTCACGTTGTTCTCACCCCTCTGGATTGAAATATTGCGGTATCATATCGTCTACTAATTCTTTTTTCTTTTCCTGTATCGTTGATGCAGGCTGTAAATTACGGATATTCATTACATCAGCGGCAAGATACGCATACACTTCACAATCAAGATAATGGTTAGGCCGCTTTCCAATCTGCCGCCATACTTCTTTGTCACCGTCACGAACTTTTTGTTCTGCGGTAATCATGTTTGCATATTCCTCGTCCGTGTCGGCATCCACCATCCAACAACCTTCTTCGCCAAGTTCTTTGTTTAGGCGATACATAATAAGGTCTTTATATTTATTCGTGTCAATTTCATACAGAATCATGGCACGTTGCCACGCCCTGCCCTTTTCGTTAGGTTGTAAATTAACACGCCTGTAATATCCTGCTAATGCCTGTGATGCCCCCTTAACAGGAATTGCCACTGTTGCCTGCCCGTAAGCAAATTGGCAGAAATCGTAAGTGTCCTCTGTTTCATAGCCGGAGTCCACAGCGTACAGAATAATTTGCATTTTCTTTTTGCTGTTTTCGACAGGCCAATACTGATCCATGATGGCTTTTAAATCGTCCCATGTTTCAGCAGAACCATTAGCGATTTTCGTGCTTCGCATTCCCGGCATCCATGCACGAACCACCCAATAAAAATATCCTTGCTGGCGGTCAACTCCGGCAGTAAGGATAAGGGTTTCGTGCGGCACAATGCCATGCGGTATATCTGTCTTTTTGTCTAATACGGCTTTCGCTTTTACTTCACTTGACTTCGACTTCCACGGCTCACCAAGCCATGAATTGACAAAGTTCATCAGCGATGTGGGATCGTCTTTTGATTTTAAAAATTCTTTGGCAACTTCCGCAAACGATACCCACGGGGAATACAATGTATTCAACCGATACCCCACAACTTTAGGCTTGTAGTTTAGCTGTTCGTCAGCTATCCATTTGCCCTTGCGGAGCATCGGTAACTTTTCTTTATCCCTTATATGATGATGACATTGTTCACATTCATAATATGTTTCCCTGGACAATCGTTGGTCATCTATCACTGTAGGGAATTTAAGATTGGGAAACTTTAATGTTTGGTAATGTCCGCATTCAGGACACGGCACATAAAACTGATAATGTATTTCGGATTCCATGTATGACCGATACACATAACCCCACTCCGTTGTTGGCGTACTACCAACAAGGATTTTTCGCCAAGGCCAGTTTTTAGTACGTTCCTTTACCAGCGATACAGGATTTGCTTCTCGTCCTGTCCATTGTGGGAACTTATCCACTTCGTCCATGATTACACGGGGAATAGGCCACGATGCTAATTTAGCTGGCGAATTTGCACCAGATAAGCGGATAAAACCACCGGGGAAACGTACTACCAACGCCTTGCTTCGGTCAGCAGATTCAATTTTTTTAGCAATGTTAGGTGTATTCTTTAATGCTTTTTGTAAGCGGTCAACGGAAAAGTCTTTTGCCAAATCCTCATCCGGCATAACATAAAAAATCCTGCACGGAGAACGATCTATCGTATATCCGCAGATGTTTACCGCTGCTTCGGTAAAGCCAAGCTGTGTAGCTTTCAACACTGTTGTTATCTGCGTAGTCTTATCCGTAAACGTATCCATGATGTCACGCAGATACGGAGTGTTATCGGTGTTCCATAAACCAGCAGACGGGGATTCTTCTCTGGTCAGTATGCGGTTATTATCTGCCCATTCACTCACTGTCTGCGGTGGCGGCGGTTGAAATGCTTGCAGTGCGTTTCGTATAACGCTTTTTAGGTTTTTCGCCCACGTTTGCCGCATGTCCGATGTGTTGATCGCCGCTTGCAAGTCTTGTGAGTACTTTTGTGATAATTTCGTTGGCAACTTCTTCACACTCCGTTGCTATATCTGGGTCAATGCCGTACACTCTTGTTTTGATGTTATCCGGCACAGTAAGAAGCGTTTGCCGTATGTCAAGAAAAAGCATTTCAAGGCTATCCTTAACTTGCTCCTGTGGGATAAGTTCGCCCATCATTTGCAGCGTAATCATTTCTTCCTGTTTAGCCTTTTCCGACTTATATTTAACTTCGGCTTTCAGCTTCTTCTCTGTGTCGGACAAATCCTGTTTTTGTCGTTCAACGGTTTCTCGCCTTGCCAGCAGCAAGTCAGCAAGGTCGATACGGCTACCTTCTTTTGGAAAAGAATTATCTTTGATCCAAGTATTTAGCGCAACCCGTGTTATTCCTAACTGCACAGCCGCTACCGCTATCGGACACATTATATGTTTGTCTTTGGTCAACAATATTTCGTTAGCCATGAATACTCCTTAATAAAAACCAATGCGGCTGACGGAAGGGAAGTAATCAGCCGCATGGGAGAAGTGTAAAAGAATGGCAAATAAAAAAGCGTACCTGTCCAGTACGCCTTTTTAATCTTTTACAGTTTACATTATATCACACTTTTTAGTCCACTTTTGTCCACTTTTGTACACTTTTGTCCACTCTTATTGAAAAATATCTAAATTTACAAGCCAATCTCCATAAGTTTTGCCGAAACAATAGATCGCTTTATTAAATCTTTTGTAAAAACCGGATTTAGAATAAAACGCTTCTTTTTTCATTTTCCATAGCGGTTTTGAAATAATGGCATAATCAATAAGAATACTCTGCACCTCAAAATCCGGCAGCGCACTGATCCGTTCCCTGGCTTCTTCTCTCATTTCAACAAGATGCCTTTTTCGTGTTTCGATTTTGGCGATGATTTTTTCAGCTTGTGCAACCTTGTCCGACAGGTCAGCCATTTCTCCACCGTCCACCTTGTCTTTAGCATAATCAATGCCCTGTAACGCATACATGTCGTGTCTGGCCTGCTCCAGTTCCTTTTCAGCCACTTCCAATCTGTGTTTAATTCCCCGTATAGCATCCAGATATTCTCTTGCCTGCAAAACATGTCACTCCTTCCACAAACTTTTATCAAGTCCGAAAACCATACCGATAAATATGCCAAGATAAAGTCCTATGCCAATACCAATTCCTAAATGAATAAGATCAATGTAACTCATTTGCGTATTCCTTTGCATAGTTGATTTATAATGTCTTTAATATACATCTTACCATCGGTATACATATAAACATCGTCTTTCCCACCGAACCGCACCACACGGATTCGCAGTTTATCCATTCTTACACCAGTTTGAATAACAGACACACTTTGCACTTGTGGCACGATCTTCGCTTTAAGTCGTTTGTTTATGCCGTACATTCCGGCATGTTCTTTATCAAACACGTACAATTCAGAACCACCACCGATAAATAAAAATTATTGTTGACCAGAATCCTATTAACATACCAACAACAAGCAAAAAGTCAATGTTCATAGTCATAATTCCTTTACATCTATGATTTCGAAATTGTGAAACTCCATTACTGACAGGATATTATGTACTGCCATTACTGCGTGTTTTGCATCGTCAGCTTCAATGGAAAAATATCGCTTGTATAGTTCCATCGGCTTATTATCCTTGTATGCGTAAAACCTTACACCAATTTCGTATTTCATTGTTCTAATCTCCTATTCTTTCCTCTTTTCCAGTTCTGCTCTCACAGCATCCAATAACTCTTGCCATTCCTTGCGATAAGATAAGTCCCAATTCATCTGCTCACGATGCCTAAACTCACCAAGAATATCGTTGTATAACACTGTTAAGCACTTTACGCTTACATACGGGAGTTTAGATTTGATGTAGCTTGCAACGTCAGGCGGCAAATAGCTATGCCGCCCTATTGCATATCGTTCTGCACACTCCAATATCATTTCAAAATTGTCATTAATTGCTACCATTCTCATTTTGCCATCTCCGTTTCCGCATAGCACCACCAAAAACCATAAGCACTTTTTCTACGCCCCTTTAATACATCTCCAATATGTTTACTCCATTGTAAATTTCCAAGTTCTTGTGCCGCCGCACAAATGCAATGAAACTTTTCAATTTTTTCGTGGGTATATCTATCACACTTCCATATAGCTTTCCATTTTTTTAACATAAACAATTTCTTTCCATAGGAAACATTATATTGTAAAGTACACCACTCAAGATTCTTCGCATTATTATTTGTTTTTACTTCGTCTTTGTGATTAATTTGAGGATAGTTATAGGGATTCGGTATAAATGCTTCCGCAACAAGCCGATGAACCTTAAATTGTTTTTTGTTTAAACATACTTTATAGTAACCATGAGAATTTATTGTTGGCTTTAACCATTTCTTCCTTTTTTCGCTCCATACCTTCCCATCACAAGTTACATAGTAGCCGTCCTCACTTTGGATTTTTCTAATATAATTTTCATTATTCAAATTAACCATATTAAACACCCGAACTTCCTACACCGCCTGTGCGTTCTCCGTCTGCATCGTCATTATCCGTCACTCCGTATTTTACGAATATTCCCTGTGCAAATCGTTCTCCTTTTTTTATAGTGACATCGCCCCAACTCAAAATGTTATTTACCGCAATTAAAATCTCGCCCTCATTATCAGGATTGTTATAATAATCGCTATCAATTACAGCAACGCAGTTTGTCAACTGCAATCCTTGTTTAATAGCCAAACTGGAGCGAATAAACAGGAACAGTACTTCGTCTTTAGGCATACATGCTTTTATGCCTGTCCTAATTATGGTCGTTTCTCCGCTAACAGGCAAAACAACATCTTCTAATGCGTAAAAATCATATCCTGCACTGTTTTTTGTCTGCCGTTTTGGTAAAATTGGTCTTTCTTCTTTCGGTAATTCCGCATATTCACTGATAATCTCGAAAAATCTTTTCATTTCTGCATCTCCTTTATTTTGTCCTCTACTAACATCAGCAACGCTTCAAAAACGTAATACATAAACTCTCTGTGATTTCCATTTGAACGCCTTAAATTTTGATACAGCGTCAACCATTCACTCCTTGTGTGCATCCTGTCATCTCCTTTGCCATTGCATTAAGAGCGATAGCGTCCAGCCTGTGTTGCAGTTCCCTATTCTGCTTTTGCAGGAATTTCAGTTTTTCTTCTAACAATTTATTATGTTTTTTTAGTTTTTCGATTTTCTGTTCTTTTATCATGGTAACTTCACCTCACACTCTTAAAAATCCGCGTAGTACCCCTTATAAATCTGCTGTAAAGTAACAGCGGCATGAAGTATCTTTCGTCTCGCTTCTACGATTTCTTGTTCCGCTTGTTCTGCTTCTCGTTCCAGTTCTACGTTACAGCTTAAATCATCATCAATAACTGCTTCTAATTTCTTCTTGGCTTCGTCAATATCGTTTACAATCCAATCCAACAGCCGTAATGTTTTTCTCATTTTGCCACCTGTACCTCACACTTCAGACTTCTTGCTTCGGTTCTCCGTAATCTTCGATTCTCAAAATTTTCGCACCGCACGTATTGCAGTATGGATGCCACATCATCAATTCATCTTCACGTTCAGGATTCCAAATCACATTATGCCCACATTCAGAACAAACATATTTTCCATTTTCTTTGTCTGCCCTGTATCGCACTGCCACTTTTTCTGCCCTGCGATTCCACGCTTCGATAGCTTCTTCTGCTGTTTTGTAGTGCCACGGATACATATTCGCTCTACATTGCGGTTTTAAGTACGCACCATATTTACATCTAACATAAGGCGAATGATGATTGTCAGTAGTGCAAACAAGTTCTGCTTCTCCGCCACAAAAAGGACAAGGTTTCAATTTTATATCTTGCATATTTTTTACCTCCGTCGTTCCATCGGTCCACAAATCGAAATTAAACGGATTATCGTTTACATCTCTATCCTGCATCGTAAAAACCTCCTACCAAACCGCCAACATTCTGATTCACTCGCCATAAATATATCCATGCGATTGTTATAATTGCCACCGAACCTATCCGTAACCACCAATTCGTGCATACCCACGTTTTTGTCATCAAGTATACGGATTTTCGTTCCAAACGGAATCCATTGTCCGTTGATTTTATCCACAGCGCAATGTCCTACCTGTGGCATTACTCCGCTTGCTGTGGGATTTCCTGTTTCGCAGTATGCCGTTGCGGAAAGCGTGACTACGATAGCAAGTAAGCTAATCAGTTTTTTCATTATGCAACCTCTCCAAATATCCCCAATAGCAATGTTCAACGCCATCTTCAACAATATGGAAAATACACAATTTACATCCTACTTTTGGACAAAAATAACAAGTTTTCATTTCTTATCCCCTCTCATTCTCTTTTGCCATTTCTCGTATAATGCCAATGTGATTTTTCCAGTGTGTCCGCATACATCGCACTTTCGGACATCTAACCTGCCATCCCATTCCCCGTTATCATTAAGATACGGCACACCAAACACTCCTGCTCCGTGGCACTTGAAACAGGATATTTTCATGTCTTTACACGCCCTGTGCATCTGCTCATTCAGGTATTCTTTATTTGCTTTATTGTAATTTTCTCGCACAAGCTCGTATAATTCCTTATCGCTCATTTTCCCACCTCGCATTAACCTCGCAAGACCTCGTAACTTTTACGAGGTTACTCAACTGACTACAAAATGTAGTCAACTCGCCAAATACTTATACATTACTCGACAATATTTTTGGTGAGTTCAATAAAATTGTCGCACGTTTTACTCATGTCGCAGAAGTCAATCGGTAATAGCCTGTTCGTAGCATCAGGGTGGTTATCTCGTTCTTTTACCCCACTGTAATAACTGTTCTCGCATTGCCTGTAATGTTTACAGTTTTTGGCACAGCAATAACATCTATCCCTGTACACTATCATTATCCTGCTCCTTCCGTTCAAGCCGTTCTGTTTCTTTGGTGATGATTCGCATTTCCCTGTCGCTCATGGAATATGCCAAACACACATTTTGAACATCGCAAAAAATACAGTCCCCATCGTTACACGATTCCCTTGTATTGCAGTATTCCGATAGTGTCTTTGCCGCTTCTAAAGCCTGTCTATGTGTTATCATTCGTGTTTCTCCTTTAGCCAACAATCCCACCAACTAACAGTTTCATGCCATGTACATCCGTGTATTTCATATACCTTTATTGCTTGTTTTACCATTGCCGATAAAAACTCCGATTTTTCTGTTATTGGTAACTGGCAAAACCATTCCTCATTTGTTAATGTAATTTCACCCGTTCCATTGCATTTTCTACAGGGAAACTCATACTCTGACACAGTATCGGTAGCAACCCATTCAGTTATTTTCCCCGTTCCGTGACAGCGTGTACATCTCATCCTGTATCACTCCTTGTTTTTCACTCTCCAAATGGTTGTATGTGTCGCACAATTCCCTCGCAGGACAAGTTGGGCATTCATCAGAATCATAATATGTATCGTAATCACAAGTGAAATTTCCATCTTTAACCATTGCGATTCTGTCATTATCGTCCATCCAATCCATTTCGTCTCTGTTGTTATAGTATTTATCTAATGCAGGACACCGCCTTGCACGAATATCAACGTAATCAGCATCCATGCAAGCATCGGTGTGCATTCCGATGGCTTTGGCTTTATTTCTGTTTTCGGCAAAAACCACTGTGGAAAACTCGCCATAATCGGTTGATACTATATATGCTTTCATTGTTATCCCCCTATCGCATAAACCACGGCCATCACAGGAGCAGACAGCACGATCGCTGCATATAACACTGCGATTAGCCAGGATACTACTGTTACAGCGACCATCATTCTTCACCGACCTCTTCCACAATTCTCCGGATCACGAAATCTGCGCAGGGTTGGGCCATCCCATTACCCAAAGCCTTGTACCTCGCTGAATCTGAACAGGACTTATCGTCTATCAATGTGAAATTGTCCTCAAGTCCTTGAAGACGCTCTGCTTCAATCGGTGTGAGCCTTCTTACCGCATACTGTTGTCGTACCACGTTGTTGGATTCCGTGTTATGTGCGGATGCACTTGTCAGCGTTCCATTCACATTTCCTTCTACAAAATTTTTTGCGTCCACTGCTTTAATGTCCTCTGTCACGATACTTTCAGTTCCCCCCCATAGATTCCACCGCACGCCCTCAGAGGTGCGGCCGTCCTGCATCTTCTCCGTGCTCCGAATTGATGCTCCTCGTACACATTCAACGATTATCACCTTACCCGATCCGATGTATTGGTTATTGATTCCCTTGTAGTCATCGTAACAAAGAGAACCGACCACATCAGCTATTGTTATGTTCCTCATCCCCATAACTCTCCACAATCAGCTTTCCCTGATCTACATCTTGTCCGTTGAATCCTCGTCCATCATGGGCGCACAGGCTTCCGATGGTTTGCTTTCCGTTGCAAGCGGCTGCATGATAGCTATCTGGTCGTGCATACAGTTCAGCGTTCCCACTATTTCGGACATTTTCAACTGTTGCGTCTGCCCGTTCCCTATTGCATACGAGCGTCCCCCCCCAGTGGACACAGGCTGTGCTACAACAGGTGGCTGTTTGTAATCACATGCGGTAAGTGGGTCTGCCTGATCCGGTTCAAACTGTGCGCTCCGTTCATCATGACCGATACTGTACGCTACCCCATGTTGTTCGACAGTGTTCAGCGTGTACATCTTTCCGCTGTCACTGTATCCGGGACCACGATGCGATTCCCTCGCTCCGTTTCCTTCAATGGCATACACCACTACATTCCCGCCTTGGTTGCAGTTTGGGTTCATGCCGTTGGTATCCAAGGTTCTTGACTTATCAGCTTCATAGATTCCGCTGTGAGGATTCTTTGATTTCATGGAGTTACTGTCTTTTGAGCAGATGCCATATACCACGGCTGGCACATCTCCCGTCACCAACGTGGGCGACTGTTCCTCTTCGTATCCCAATCCCCTTGCATCCGCACTCTGCATCGGTTTAAATCCCGCCGAATATGCTACGGTTGGAAAGTTGTCCCCAGGGTTCGCCCTTAATGTTGGGGCTTTCCCATCCGTGTAAACATGACCACCATCTCTCGTTGCTACCCCAGGCTCAAACACGATGGCTGGAATATGCCCCCCGCCCATTCCCATTGCTGCGGAAAGCGTGGGGGACTTTCCGTTATTTGTAATCGTTGCATGGTTTTGGTTGCTTTCCAACACGATAGGATTGTTGCCGTGTGCTTCCGCTCGTAGTGTTCCAACCTTGCCATCCGCTTCCACGTTCATCACGCTCCCACCTTGATCGTTCAAGATCAGAGGTGTATCAGCACTTCCCTTATGGAAATGAGCCGTAACGGTTGGGCATACGTTCACCGGTCCTGTCACCCTTGCATCGGCAGGATGACTTTCAAACATTGTCATGCCCTCGGTAAGAATCGGTACGTTGTTCCCACCTGTACCCATCCTTGACATCAGGGTTGGTGAAACGTTGACATGGGTTCGTATCACATCCGCTGCGTGGTGCATATCGTACACCGTGTTCTTCTGTTGAAACACCGCTTGGTCATTGGTGTTAGCCATTAATGGCCCACTCTTATCTATTGCAAGCAAGGGGCCTTTGCCACCACCGGGTTTGCCTGCTCGTTCCCTAAGCGTGATTGCGCTTCCAGTGCCATCCTCAACTCTTCCGGTAACTCCTTGCCCCTTTCCTTCGCCCTGCGGATAATTCCCTGACATGCTCGGCTCGACAAATAGTATTTTTCCGGCACGTCTGTCGGACTCTGCAAAATCTGCGACAAGGAAGATTCTTTTGCGCCTCTGAGGTACGAACCATTGAGCATCGATAATCCTCCAGGCAATCTCACATCCAGGTAATTGAGCCATTCCGTTCTCTGCCCATTTCCCATTGGCAGGCATTGGAACCTCGGTCTGTCCGATTTCTTCAAGCACGGCACGAAAATCAAGCCCTTTATTGGAACTAAAGGCTCCTGGGACATTTTCCCAGATGAAGAATCTTGGGTAAGCTCCGTTGGTAGCTCTTCGCATTCCGTAAACAATGTCAATTGCCGTTCTAAATAATCCGCTTCGTTCACCTTTTAACCCCTCTCTTTTCCCCGCCACGGATAAATCCTGGCAATTTTTAGATATAACCCCTTGTACAATGTAGCTGTGGTCATCTTCTATTTCCATGTTGTAAACATTTGTGGTTTCTGCCATTTCTCTTTTTCTAAACGCAAGCCACAGATATCCGTCTTCTACAAAACTGTGGTCTTGTTTTTTCTTCAGAGGAGAAAACCTTAATTGATACCAATCTCTTTGGTTGACTATCCTACCGTCAATAACGTTTTTTTCTTTTGTTTTTATCCTGTAAACACACGCCCATTTATGAAACAGCTTGTTTATAATCAGCATAAACTCGTATATCATTCGTCTGTTTACAGATGAGAATTGATGCTTGTCGTCTACCACACAACCATCACTCGCAAGGTATCCATCGTAAACTTGCATCAGTTGTTCTTTTGGAAGATTGATTATATCGAGCGGTATATGTTTTTCACAGCATCCAGACCCAATGTTTTGTTTTATAAAGTTATAAATCTCTTTGTTAGAGAAACGCAACTTATAGCAAGTTCTGTTGTCTTGCACCGTGTATTTGTACTTCTCCCTTGGCAAATGTTCTTTTAACTTTGCCAGCTTGCTTTCGTTACAAGCTAATTGAATATCATACTTTCTTGTCGCAAGCCATCCATCGCCAAAGTAATAACCAATCATCCACCAAAAATCTTTGTCATCTGTGTAAAAAGGCTTCTCCGTTTCGATAATTGGTAAGCCAATATAGTGTTTTGTAGTTAAATCTTTTGCTTGTACAAATTCTGGATCAGAAAACACTCTTTTACCGAAATGACCAGCCCTTCTCCCCGTTCTTGCATAAAACTTATGGTTAAGTGTGCAATGAATGTTTTCAAAACCGGTACCGCTAATATAGCAGGTTTCATGCTCACCATTGTCAAACTTTTTTAACACTTTGTGCCATGTTTTTGACTTTGTCAGAACCAGTTCACCAACCTTAACATCGGTTATAGGTTTATAACCATCCATTGTTAAAACCAAACTGTCTGCGGTTAAACACGGACTTCCTGCACAAATAATGTCTACCGGGGGAATCTTTGCCCCATCTATTTTTGTTACATCTCCTAACTGAATCGTGTCGGGAAATCTGATTTTCGTTAATGCCAACGGAAACTTTTCAATCTCCGAAGACCAAACAGGTTTGACTCCATTCTTTATGGCTGCGAGTTGCCACCCACCTATATTCCGTCAAACAATGAGCCTAATGTAAGCTGTTTATTCAACGGAAACCACCCCCTTTTTTACATACTCATCGAACGTGTTTGTGCTATAAAACACGAACCTGTTGTTCACCCACCGCTGTAGCTTTTTTATTGTTTTGGGCGCGTGTTCCTTGTCATACACCATGATGTAAGGTGAATAACCATGTTCACGCAGCCAATAAATCCTTTTTAGGTCCTCGTCAATGTCAGACCAATAGTTTGTCAACACATACACCACGACCGCGTGATGCTTTGGTTTTATTCCCCATTCCTCTGCAAACATCTCCAACGCTTTAGGGACTGTGCTGTCTTTTGGATTATCCCATGCAAAGTGGATCCGCTTTATCTTAATCTGCTTCAGCACTGTAATGTTTTCTTTTGTCAGTAGCCGTGCATCAAGTCCTTGGTTAAAATCAACAACTGCCTTACTGTCCGCAAGCTGATACAGAAGTTCCATATGGTCATGACTGGCAAGTATATTGGGGTCACACAGAACTATATTTTTCTGTCCGTTCCAAAACTCTGACAAGTCTGCAACCTTACGGCTCACCAATCCTTCTTTATTTCCCACTATGCAGAACGGACAGTGACGTGGACAACCTCTTGTCAAGAATCCATAGGCCGTATCAGTTATTCCGTACAACGAATAGTCCGGCATAATGTGTTCGATTTCGTGTGGAAGCGTTTTATCGTTTCCGCTTCCTGTACCACCTACTTGCGCCCCTATCTCAGACAGCTTATCTGCAATCTGTCTGTTCCAATTAAACACGCAAGCACCATACAAGTAGTCATACCCTCCAAAAAGGTTAGCACCCTTGAGTAAATCATTGGGTTTTAACAACTCTACGCTATCTCCTTGGCTTTTATGCCATGCCGACAATTTCATTAACACAAGGTTAGGAAAATTATGTGAGTCAATATCAACTAATCCCACTTGCCCTTTCACCTTTACACATCCTCCTGCAACTGTCGGTAATATTCCTGTTGCTGATGCAACCACTCCACCTGTTTTTTCAGTTTGGCTTGCCGTTGAGCTATCACAAATAGCAGATTTCGTTTCCGCTCCATCGTGGCAGGTACTTCCTCGTTCCATAGTCCGCAGTTCCCCATCGTGGGCAGGAGCTTGTCTTCCAGTTCGTGGGCGAACCGTAAGGTATCCTGATCCAAATCAGTTTTTTTCTTTTTGTTCATTCCAACATCAACCTCACTGCGTTTTTATCACCAATCAGTACCGTTGTTCCCAGCACATAGCCGTTCATGGCACGTTCCTGGTTCTTCTTGCAAATACCCTCGTACATGGCTTTCAACTGCGCTCTGATGATGGGGATGTCCTGTGTCCGCATCTCGCACAACTCTTGCCAGCCGAATGCATCTACCGTCTGTTGAATCTCCGGTCTGCTGAATTTGGGAGTGCCATATACGAACGTGTCGTGCATCTCTTTCGTAATCTCTTTCCATGCTTCAGCAAAGGGAAGTATGTCCATGCCGTTGGCTTCTGCCACAAGTTCCTTGGCAGCCTGTACCAATTCTGCAATGCTCGGCAGAAACTTACTTTCAAGGATTGCCTTTTTGCAAACCTTTTCCAATACATCGGCAGGAATATCGTTCAACATTTCCACATAAACCGCCATGCGTTCCGCTTCACTGCCCTGACCATAGCTTGCAAAAAGCATGGCAATCACTTTTCCTCTTTTGGCTTTATCATCAATCTTCTTCATCATTGCCCCCAAGAATCTCCATCATTCGTTGGTATCCACTTGCCACATCATTTTTCCGAATAGGTGTCGGCCTTGTTGCATTCTGCTTTTCCCTTCTTGCCCAATTGCGTATAGTGGCAAGATAATCCTTGTAGGTTTTCCCATGAGATCGGCAGTACTCCGACACGTTTTCTATTCGCTCTTTCCAATCGGATGGGAACTCCGTTTGAAGCTTTTGCAGTTCATCATCTGACAGAAGCACATTTTTGTACTCGCCATATTGATGTTTTTGTGGCTTTTCTTTTTTATTTATTTTTTCTTTTACATTATCATTAACATTATCATTATCATTATCATTATCATGTACATCGGTATTCACATTCTCGTTTTGAACATCGTTGTTACATTTGTATTCATTTGTACCATCTGTATTATTTTGCCCGTTCTTCCTGTATCGGTTGTTGACCGCAGCCCTACGTTTTTCTCCGACTTCTTCATAAGCTCTTTTATTTTCCACAAGCCTGGGTCTGATGACAGACTCCCAAACCAGCTCAACGGATGCATCAGAAAAAGATGGCTCAACGCCATCTTTATCGAACTTTATGATTGCGATGATCAACTCAGCAGCAATCTTTTCCTTGCCCTGATTGACCAATGTTTCAAAAACAGGCAAGAAGTCGTATGATACGAGAACATCCTGCTTTGCTTTTCTTGCCATCTTACTTCCTCCAGCCCCGCCCACGGTGAGGAGGTCATCACACCGTGGGCTACTTCCAAGATCGTGTATCAGTCTTCATCAAACGGAACAATTTCATCAGGGGGAATCGATTCTGCCTGTTCCGTTGTAGGTGTCACGTTAATCGGTTCAGTTTCGTCTGCCAAATCAACCATGTTCGGCTGGATGTCCGTCTTAATGGTTTCATCGGCTGCAAGGTTCTTCGCAAACTCGCTCTTTAACGGAGCGTATTTCAAGACCTGTTTCAGTACGGTCTTTTTTGCCATAGAGTCGAAATTGGATTTCCAAGGTGAAAAACTGCTACCAAAACTCTGGGAGTACTGTTTGGCATGGTTTACGATGTCTTCCTTGCTCATCACGATGAAGTTGAAGCCACCCATCTTCGTCTTGAACATTGCGTAATATGCAATGACCTCTCCCCGATCTGTCAGTGCCGGCTTGAATTTCAGCTTCGGATCGAGTCCGTACTCGTATTCAAACTCATCGTTCTTATGCACGGCCTGTGCATCAATGATGGTTACCTCACCCGACCTGTAGGCAAGGTCTAAATAGGCTTTGTAGCCAAGTTGGAACTGTACTTCCAACCGACCCTTGTTTCTGAACGGAATCAGATACGCCTGACCCAATGGGGTGTTGGGTTCTACCCCTAACTGTGCGGCCTGCATAACCGCTCCCAAAAAGCTTTCTGGTGTACACTGCTGTAACTGCGGATTGGTGGACAGTGCTGTCATGACCATACGCGTGTACCGCTCCGGTGTCAGAACGCTCGGCAGAGCCTTGGCAATCTGCCCCTGCATACTCATCAGCAGCCCCTTTAATCCTACCTGTTTTACCTGTGCCACTTCATTGTTCGTTTTGGTCACTCCTGTTTTTACATTTGCCATTTTAACTTCCTCCTCTTATTTCAGTTTTGCTAATTCATCGTGCAGTTTAGATGCTGTTTTTATAATTTCATCCAATTGCGTAAGGTATCTATCAATGCTCATATATAAACGCATGATTTTCGCGATGCGTTCATCGACAGGGTCGGTTATTTCTGTGGCTTTCGGTTCTTCTTTATCCGGTTCTTCACCGATAAGTTCAGGCCTTGGTCTCGGCAAGGGGTAAATTTTTTTCTCGGGTTCGGATGCCATTTCCTCAACCACAGGTCTTTCTTCTGTCTGTTTCGCTGCCATCGCCTCAAGCTTTGTGGCATTGAGGTTTAAAATGGTTATAAGGTTTTGAAAATTAAATGGGTTAAACGCGGTAACTCCATTAAGCCAAAAGCTTATGTTGGAGTAACATACACCCATCTTTTTAGCTAAATCTTTTCTACTGATGCCACCACCGTCGATGGCATTCTTAATTCCTTCCAAAACGCCGTCTGGTAGGTCTGCGTTCTTTTTAACGATGGTATCGTCTTTCCTTGTGAACAGGTCAGAATACTGCACGTTGCAAGATTCCGCTATCCGCAACAATTCGATCGCATTGCGTGTAGCACCCTTTCCCTGTTCAAGTTCCCTTATCCTATCAACATCCAGCCCACAGCGTTCCGCAAACTGTAACTGATTCAACCCAAGCATGTACCGGTATTCCTTGACATGCCTACTGATTGTCTGAATAGCTCCTTCCGTCATGTTTACTCCCCCTTATTTCATCGAGAACCGTCGGCTGGCTTTACCGACTTTTTTATACTTTTCATACACGTCGGGCAAATCTTTCTGTAACGCTTTCGTATCGAGTGTGACCCTACCTGCCGTGTTAGACCAGGTTGCCTTGTGTTTGTCACCTATTTTGCAGTATTCGTTGTCACCAACAAGGCTTTTGATCTTATTCTTGCATTCGTTTTCCAAATTCTCGTATTGCTCTTTGGCCTGTTTAGCCTCTTCGTACAGTTCAAAAATCTTTTCGATTTCGTCCGTGCATTCCAACTCCGCATACGCTTCCGGCTTCGCCTGGGGGTACAATTCCAGTAGTGCATCTGCGGTATCTTCCAACCCATCGTTGACTTCCGGCATAGTGTCGTTTTCCACAAGCGTCCAGAACGCAGCCTCCTTGTGGAACATATCATCAATAAACGCATCGTTCCGTGGGATTTCTTTAATAAGTCCCTTATTGCCACCAATCAGCGTGGCAATGTACCATTTTTCACAGCCTGTCACCATCATGTAATGTTGGCACTGTGCGTAATAGCTGTCCGGTATCTCATCATCTTTCCACAGTTTGGACTGACCCACACCAGCGGTCTTGATTTCCAAACCTGCATCTTCACCGATGATTAATCGGTCTACGTTCGCCAAAAGCCACGGATGCTCAACGCTCTGCAAGGTTCCGCACCGGCGCACCTTCTTCCCCGTCTTTTCGGTGAAGTATTCTGCAACCACATCCTCCAACTTCGTTCCCCAATACACGCTTTCGTTGTCGGACAGGTCCGGCTGTTCCGTCTTGCCTGTCTTTTCCATCCATAACCTCAACCGGCTTTTGTAGGGGTTTAACCCCATAATCACACCGGCGTCGCTGCCACCAATGCCCGTGTTGCGGATTTCCAACCACTTGTCATGTTTATGTACGGCTTCTTCGACCGTCATTAACAATCTTGTTTTACTCATGCTTGCCCCTTTCCAAATTCCATGCTATAATGACTATAAGCTTTTCAATCAATTGTGTTGATTGGTAGCTCCTTTCGTAACGGCACCGGCTGGCTACCGGTGCTTTTTTATTTTGGGTAAGGAAACCAAAGTGAATGCCCTGCAACTGATATGACCACAAGGTCTACCGCAATGGCTATCAGTATTGCCAATACTGCAACACTGGCAAAGAATGTAAACCACCAGCTATTCAAAAAGCGGTTCATGGATTCCCTCTCCCTTCGCCTCGCGCTTCTTAACACGTTCTGTCAGCTCCTGCTCCGTGATGCCAAGGTACTCGCAGAACTGCTTGGGGTTGATATAGTAGTCATACCGGCTGTCTTCCCCTTGTAGCTTTACTGCGAACCCAAATGGCACCAACCCCCTCTGTAGTGCGATGCGGACGAACTGCTGACCTTTGTTCATCATTTCTGCCGCTTTCGCTGTACTAACCTTGACCATCCCATTTCTCCTTTAGGTCTCTCAGACTCTGGATGACTTCCCCTAAAGCCCTGTCCACTTCACTGTTAGGAATATACCCGCCCAACAATCCGTTGAAGTCGGTATGCAGTACTTTTGCCATCTTATACAGTGTTGTGACTACAGGCTCTTGTCTTGCGTTCTCATAATTCCTGTATGTGCTTTCCCCAATTTTAAGTATCTTTGCAAGCTCTACAACGGTGTACCCATTCCGTATGCGGAGCTTTTTTAAATTCTCCGAAAAATTACTCATTTCATCACCACATCGATGATTCCCATCACCCAACAGAAGAAGAAAATATAAAAGGCGGCGATGAATCCGAATAGGTAATCATTGTGGTCTATTTGCCATTCCAACCAACCACCGAATCGATCTAACAATTCCAACATCTCAATCATCCTCTCTGATAATCTCCAATGCCTCTTCACCGCATTCGGGTTCATCCACATCACAATCAAGAATCTTAACCTCATCATCGTCCAGCAGATCGCTTACATAACGTTCGGCTGTTTCCTGGGCCTCATCCTCATCGTGGGCAATGACATCAACCTCTACCTCGTAGAAAAGTTTGACTTTATAATGGCGTCCTAATGCTCTAATCATGGTATCCTCCTTTAACTGTCGTTATTAGCCAACTCATCTAATGTGCAGCCGAGAAAATCTGCCACTTTTTTCAGATTCACTACAGACGGACTAACCGATTCCCATTTGTAGATTGTTCCACGGCCTAAACCAAGTTCATCTTCCAATTTTGGGATACTTATGTTACGTTCTTTACACATTTTTTTAATTTTATCGAGCATGACTCTTTTTACCCCCTTTCAGCTTGACTAACGTATGAAAATATTCTAAAATAACAATACACAATAGAATATTTTCAGTTTCACAAGGATAGGTTTTGCATGAATATTTTCACCCACACCCATATAATACTTGAAAATATTCATGTTGTCAAGTGTTTTTTATGAAAATTTTCAAGCAGGTGATTTTTATGTTAGTAGAAAGAATAAGAAAGCTTTGTAACTCCCATGGAATCAGCATTCCAAAACTTGAAGATTCGTTAGGATTTGGAGCTGGAACTATTTCTAAATGGAAAAAATCAGCCCCCGGCTCTGATAAGCTTTTAAAAGTCGCTGAATATTTTCAAGTTTCAACGGACTATCTTTTGGGCGTTACCTTGGACACATACTACACCGATCCTGAAACCGCAGCTCTTGCCCAGGAGCTAAAAGACAACCCTAATTATCGTGCGTTGTTGGATGCTACAAAAAATCTCAAGCCTGAAAGTGTAAAAGAGATAATGGCCTTTATTAGATATCAGAAAGCCAAAGAACAAGGAGACATAGATTGAGAACCATATTACTTGACCTGCCCTGTGATTGCCGTGGATACGTTATAAATGATTTTGATGGGAACTCCTGCATCGTTCTTAATGCCAGGATGAGCCATGAAATGAACATAAAGTCATACGAACATGAATTAAGACATATTAGTAATGGGGATTTGTACTGCGATGAAGATGTGAATGAGATAGAAAAGTATTGCCATAAAGAAGAATGAAAGGAAATGCCGTTATGGACAAATTGATGATGGGGCTTTTTATTGTAATGCTTTTTTTAATGTTCACTGGGCGTGGAGGGGCTGGATATATATATTTGGCAATAATTGCACTTGTCGTTATTTATTCATTTGTTGAAGGGATAATTGTCGGTAATGCCTATGGAGTTGTTGCCATCTGCCTTCTTTTTGCCTATTTAGGTCATGTGGTAACAAAAAAATAACCGCCTCGAATTCGAGACGGTTTAGCAAGTTGCAAGCAAGTTAAAATTGTTGCAAGTTTAGTTGCAACATTACCACGCAAACACGCATGGTTGACATGTTTTATATTTGATTTTGGTTGCAAGTTTGTTGCAAGTTTGGTTACAACAGCAAGTTAAATAAAAAAAGAACGTCACAAGCCGTTCCGGGTGGAGCTTGCAACGTTCAATATCGAATGTTTCCATCCGATGTCGGCAGCATATAACAGGCAGGCAGTAAACACAGCGTGGTGCGCCTTGTGTTTACATAGACCACCGACCTGTTAAAGCATACACTCACCAAAAGCTATCTGCGCCGGATTAGCGTTTGCCCCGCAGCGGGTGTGCTTCCTAAAACGTAGCTTTTGATAGCGTATAATTTATTATACAACGCAATTTTTATTTTATCAAACAAGGGGTGTCAAGATTATGCGGTTACCTAACGGATTCGGTGGTATCAGTAAACTGTCCGGCAACCGAAGAAAACCCTATGCCGTCCGCATCACGATAGGCTGGACGGACGAGGCAAAACAAATAGTTAAGTATCTTGGCTATTATAAGACGCGTTCCGAAGCATTGAAAGCGTTATCTGCCTATAACGCCAATCCCTACGACCTTGCCGAGGCATCTCTTACCATCGCACAAGTGTATGACATGTGGGTCGAATGGTTGAAAACGGATAAAAAGCAGACCGTCAACAAGCGTTACACCTCTGCCTATAAAAATGCGAAAACATTGACCGACATGAACTTTAAGGAGGTTCGCAAGCGCCACATACAGGCTGTAATTGACCACTGCGACAAAGGTCCGGCAACAAAACGGAATATCAAGCTTTTGTTCAGCCAGCTTTTCAATTTTGCCATCGATCGTGAATTGGTAACCATTAACTACGCGTCGTTATGCAGCGTTCCTGCCACGGAAGCAAGCACCATGCATAAACCCTTTACCCCCGAAGAGATAACGCGTCTGTGGGCAAATCTGAGCGAAATTGGGGCATGTTTTGCCTTGGTGTATATCTATACCGGAATGCGTCCCTCCGAATTATTGCAGATACGGACAGAAAATGTATTTCTTGACAAACATTACATGGTAGGCGGCATCAAAACGACCGCCGGTAAAAACCGTGTCATTCCCATTGCCGACAAGATAATGCCCATCATCAAGGGATGGTATAATCCTGATAACGAGTATTTGTGCGTTACGGCAAAAGGCAAACCATACGATCTTCAGAGTATGACAAAACAGATATGGAAACGTTCTGAATTGTTAAAAGACCATCTCCCCCACGATGGCAGACATACCTGCGCCACGCTGTTAGATAACGCAGAGATCAGTCCCAAAACCATACAGTTGATTATGGGGCATTCTTCGTCACTTGTAACACAGCGTGTCTACACCCACAAGACCATCCAACAGCTTATTGACGCGGTGAACCGTCTTTAATCTTGTATATTGCGTGTCACTTACGAATTAAATTTTACTCAATTTTAAACAATTCAGCAAATTAAAAGAACCGCTGTACCATGCACGATACAGCGGTTTTACTGACTTTCTGATATTCAACTCACAGGTATTGTGGCTCATCTAACGTGAACCATACTTCGCTCTACGACTGGGTTTTCATCACTTTGTGTATCTTGCGTGTTACTTACCATGAGCAACGCAAGTTCCGATTGCGACCCCGCCAACGAAGCACCAAATCCTGTTTTGCCATATCTGTCTCTTATGGATAGACCTTTCCTTTTTGATTTGCTGCTTCAATGTCTGCAATTCTGTTTTGGATTCTGCCACTTGCTTGGATAGCGTTGTCAAGTCTTCGTTCTGCTTCTGTAATTCCTGATTCAATTCGTTCAGCATTTTCTCTGCCTGCGCTAACTGTTCCAGTAATTCTCTCGACGGTTTTTTGATTTTCGACAACTCGTTTTTGTAAGCTGTCAATTCGCTGTCCAATATCATCCAGTCGTTTTTCAAGCCGTTCCACTCCGTCATCGGTATGGTTATAGACTGGCTTGTTTCTGGTGTAGTCATGCACCAACCACACACCGGCCAAGCACAGAACTGCAACGATAACAAAAGCGATAATAAAATCTTTGTTTTCTTCATAGAACTCCTTAATCTCCTGTTTCATCATGCTCCCAAATCCTTTTGTAGAACGCTGCCTTCCCACGGATCAAATCACCACCGGGGACAAGTTTCCCATTGTTTCCGTATTCGTCCGGTATGTACCATAAATCCCAGCGTTCACACGTTGTGGATGGCCCATAGTCATCCTTCTCCGCATAGCTTACCAGCGAATCGGAAATTGCTTTTTGGATATAATCCGCGTCCTGGGAGGTCAGCACATCCGTCAGGGAGTTCACGGTCTTGCGTTCAGGCAGGGAGCCCAAATTCAGGGAACCGGATTTATTTTCACTGTTCCCGGTATCTGCAGAGGGTTCACCTTCCGCAAAGGCAACCCCGCACAACAGGCAGAACGAGAGAACCAACGCAAACAACTTCTTCATCGGTATCCTCCTTCCTTCAAGCAACATACTAAATTGAAACACTTTATGTTATTATACCATATCTAAAAATAGAATTTCATCTGTTTTAACCAATATTTCTCTTTTAATCCATATACAGGCTACAAGAAAAATATGTTTTTTACATGGCAGCAGCCGTATGATTTTAAAATAAAATAATTCCAGATAATCCCGAAATCTTTTCTGTTTTTACAAAAAAATCTGTTCATGCTTAAAGCCTTTCGAATTCGTCAAGGCATACTTCTTCAAGAAATAAAAGGCCCATACTAAAATGATAAAGGACCTCCGGCAATTTTGCCAAAGGCCCCTGTCATTATTCAGTCATCCCTGTCTACTTTATATTTGCGTTCCATTTCTTTATAACGGTCCAGTCCGATAAAATGATTAAACCGCCCGAATTCGATCATATTTGCTACAGTAGCTTCCGTTGTGCCATTGGCTTTTAAGCCGCTGAACAGGTCATACAGTGCTTTGGACACGGTATAAACGGCACTGCAGGCCCAAAATACCAGGGAATATCCCATCTGTTCCAATTCTTTAGCGGGAATGATGGGTGTTTTTCCGCCTTCAATCATATTCGCTACCAGGAAAGCGCCCTCCCCTTGCAGCTCTTTGGCAAACCGTTCTATTTCTTCCCGGCTGCACAGACCGTCAGCAAACAAAACCTCCGCCCCGGCTTCCGCGTACTTTTTGCAACGGCCAATTGCATCGTCTATGCCATATACAGCCCGGCTGTCCGTCCTTGCCATAATAAGGGTTTCTTTATCAATCCTCGCATCAACTGCCGCGCGGATTTTCTGGGCATGCTCTTCCATTGTGATGACCTGTTTGCCGTCCATGTGTCCGCAACGTTTCGGCCACACCTGGTCTTCAAAAAAGATACAGGCAGCGCCGGCCTTTTCGAATTCATATTCTGTTCGGATCACATTCAGGGCATTGCCGTATCCGTTATCACCGTCAGCAATAACGGGAATATCCGTCGCATCACAGATTTCTTTTAACGCCGTTGCCATCTCCGTCATGGATAAGAGTCCAACATCAGGCTGGGCCAGGTGAACCGCCGTAACGCTGTAGCCTCCCATAGCCAGGCACTGGATGCCGGCAACCTGCGCAATTTTTGCAGCCAGCGCATCGCCGACCCCGGGCGCCAGGACAATTTCTTTACCGGACAAAAGCATACGCAAGTCTTTACGTTTTTCTGTTGCTGTTTTCATGAAAAATCCCCTTCTAAAATAATATACTATTCCGGCTTACTGTTCCGGTTACAAAAAAAGTCTCTCAACCTGAGAGACTTTACACTTAAAATTTTTTCATATTAAAAAAACAAACCTTGCCGACCTTTGTTAAATCTTCTCAGATTTATTTGAAATACTGTTACAGCATAATTTATTTTGTAAATAATATCAAATGGCGGGCCACCATGTCAACGTGTACAAAATACACCATCCATAATGCCGTCCTCTATGTCAAGGTTCAACTCGCTGCATAGTCCACTACTATATTACACCATACCACCGCATATTTACAAGTCACGTTTACAAAAATTAAAAAATGTTACAATGTTTTTTGTGGAAAGTGTAAATCTATTTAGGTTTACACTTTTATTGATTTTTGACCAATTTTCTCGTTAGTGTGTAAACCTATTTCCAAAAAACCAAATCGGCAGACTTTGGGCGGGGTAGCCGACCGTGCGTCCCCCGCCCCCAGGTGGAAGTACCTAAACCTGTGAAGTATATTTTCTGACAGTTTCATTCAAAGAATTGTTAGAATATTTAGTTAGTTAGAAATAGAGAAATGTAAACAATGTATATTATATAAAGACATGTGTATTTATATATTATATATGATATTGTAGTATGATCCATTGCTGATATGGTAACAATACAAGGCCTGGCCGATATGATCCATTGATATTTATATTTTGTTTTGTTTTGTTGCCTTGCCTGCTGGCCCTTGTGCCATTGTGATATAGATAATTACATAATTATATATTGATATGGATATAGTAACCAATAACCAAAATATAAAATAGTTATTGGTTATGGTATTTTGTATTTTGTATTGTGTTCCCCTGCTGGCCCTGATCCATTGATAATATGATCCATTACATAGCATCCGGTTATTATATCATAGCCGGTTATTATATCATAGTATGATACCATTGTTTAATTCATAGTAGCATAGTATACAATGATTATAATAGCATAGTATAGTAATAGGAATAGTAAATGGTAACGGTATAAACATTGTAAACCAATAATAAAAAATAGCTGTTATTTACGCAAAACTGTAAACGAACAGCTATTTGTTATAAGTTATTCACATATAACAGTAAAATATAAAATTATTCATATATGCGAAAAAAGCGACTCGTTAAAATCGCTTGTATTGTGTTTTTATTGCCTTGCTAATATAAATTATTGCATAGAAAAAAGCCTTGTTTATACGTCATTCTGGGCGTATTTGCAAGGCTTTTTATACTTTCACAAATTAAAGTATTAAATTTGTATATAATATTCTATACAATTTAGTGTTTTATTGCAAACATATTTTTACAATTTAATGTTTAAACCGTTTTTATTTGAAATTGTTATTTCACAATTACAAATTTTGCAAATTTCAATAAATCGAATCATACTGCTAAAATCACTATTCAAATATTGACTATATGCGCCCGGCGTGATTTTTAATTCTTTTGCAATAGCTGATCCGTTTTTCCCAGCTGATTGATTAATTAATTTTATTGCGCTTTTAATATCCATGTTTGTGTCACTTCCTTTTATAAAATGATTACATTTTAAAAATATCACTTTTTATAAAAAATGTCAATAATAACATAAAAAAATTTTAGAAAAAACTATAAAAAACACTTGCATTTTATTGTAGTTTATGCTATACTTATTATAGTAAAAGATAAATACATTTTAGATAATCATAAAAAATTGAGGTATAAAAGGAGTGATAAAAAAATGAGTTTTGACGAAATTATTACAATTTTAATTATGTTATTGTGTTGTGTGGAGGTGTAAAAAATGGAATTAATCAGCACGGGCGGCGGTTGGTATGCAGGCGCATACTATAAAAACCGGGTATCAAAAGAAAAAAAGCAAAAAAGTTATTTTAAAAATATTTCAAGTATCTATGTAAATGGTTATGGAAACATCACTATATACGGATCAATGGGAACACAAACTTATATTTTATACACAATAAGACAGGCAATAAAAAAATATAATCAGTTAGCACGGGAGGGAAAATAAAATGTTAAAAAATATCACTTGTAAAGATTGCACAATTAAAAAAGCATTGGCAGCAATGGGAAAAGAAAACAATAAAATGTATAAATACGTATTAAGAGACATTTTTGAGGATGCAAAAAATTACAGCGGTAACAAAAAGGAAAGACTTATTGCCAGGTGTGAGGACGTTCAACACGGTTGTGTTACCGGTATTGTGTCCAGTATGATCTGTTATTCTGATACAACAGCATTTTTCAAAAAGTATAAAAAAGAAATTATAAACCTTGTCAATGAAATGATACAAGACGGAGTTTTAAACAGTTTATCAGATTTGCGTGACTGGGACAGCGATGATCCATTTTGTGAGGATATATACAATCAAAATTTGTTAGCTTGGCTTGCGTATGAGGAAGTTAGCAACAATTTGTATTGGTATCTTGAAAGTTAAAAGGAGGTTACTAAAAAATGTTAACACATGAAATGAAAACTATCATAGAAAATTTAAATAATAGTTTTGAAAAATACTATAAATTGTGTATTTTAACAGCAATGCAAAAAGATTTTTATAAAAATAATTTTCCAGAATTTTGCAAAGTAAAAGAGTTTTACAACGAAATCTCAAAACAATATAGCGAAAATATTAAGATGTTATCATTTATTGAAAACCACTATACCGATAGACAAAAAATTAAATTGTTGCCACAATTACGGGAAACAGCAGCACAGCAAGCGAAATATGAATTTATAATTTGGAAAAGATCATGCTGGGAGGATAAATAAAAATGACTAACAACGAAAAAAATGCAAAAATTTTGTGTGATGCTATTAAAAAAATGGTAAATAACGAAAACGCAATAAATAATTTTCAATCGTATTTAGAATTTCATTTTGATAAATGGATGCAAAAATATGCTTACGATCCCGACGGGCTGACAACAGAATTTAAAAATTTTTCAGAAATGGAGGTATAAAAAATGTTAGAAATTACAAAAGAAATCAACAGCAATATAGAATCAATAAAAGAAAAATACAACCGTATTAATTATAATGATTATAGCGACGCAACCGACTTTGATTTTGATAATTTTTTAATGGAAAATAAACTTGAAATAAACTATGCTTGTAATAATGAGGAAGAAAACAAAATAAAAGAGGATATACAAAAAGCACAAAATGCTTTTTATGCAGGATGTCAAGCGATGTTTGAAATTATGTTATTTGAAATAAAATCAGATTTAGAAGAAATTGAAACAACGCCGCAAAACACCGCCGATATTATGAAAAAATTATACAGTAAAAATTCTTATATGAATTTATTCAAAATAGCGTAAACATAAAAAAAGGAGGTATAAAACAATGAAATATTATTACATTGCGTTTTGGCGGGGTAGCAAAATTTATATTGTAAGTAATTACTATAAAACTTTATCGGATGCAAGTAACAAAGTAAACAGCACTATTGAATTTTTACGCCGGAATTATCGCAACGAATACATAAATATATTATATGGCCTTGCATATGGAGTAATTAGTTTAAAAGAAAAAATTACGATCCCAGAAAAATCTATCGGAGTAAAAATAAATACGGAGGTATTATAAAATGACAAACAAGAATTATTGGAAAAATCAATACAACGATATAAAAAGCATTTTAATTAAACAGGGATATGCAACAAAATATTTTAATTTTGCATGGTTTAAATTATATATAGAATGCTGGAGAAAAACAAAAGAAAATTTTAAAAATGGAATTTTTAAAAAGTGTTATGATCCGCTTTTTACAACAAAATTTTATAACTTAAATTCTGGGTGCTATTGTCAATTTTTGTGCATCTTTTCAGAATTTCAAAAGGAGGTATAAAAACATGAAAAAAGCGTATTTAATTACATGTAAGGAAGTATACGAAATTCCCGAAAAATATATAATTTTGGATCAAAAAAAAGCAAATGATTTTTTTAAAAGCATTGTAAAACAAATTTTTGAAAACAACGAAAGACAGCAATAACAACGATATTAAAAAATGTTTAGATATTGGATTATGTGAAAGTAATTTATATACGGCCACTATAGAAGAAATTACAGTTATTCAATAAAAAGGAAGTGAAATACATGCTAACATTTTTTATAATTCTATTCGCTATTTGTATTTTAATTATCTTGCTAAAATGATATAAAAACTAAATAACCATAGCAGGCCGGAAAAATCCGGCCTTATTTCTTTTTATATCCTGCTATAATTAGCAGGATATTTTTTTATGATCCTTTTTTCGCTGCCAATGGATCAGGCCGCCAGGATAAAAGCAAAATTTTAAAAGTGCTTTATTTGCCTTATAACAGCGGTTTGCTTTTCATAAGTGTTTTTATATATCCAAATAATACCGCTATAGTAAAGGAAAATACCGCTTTATATAATCGCTTGTGACGCATACCTATTTTATTTTAATATAAAGTATCGCATTTTTATAAAACAGCGTCAAAACGCATTATAGCGCTATTTCAACCGTTTATAATCTATTCGATATATTTTATAAACTAATAGATATTATACCGCTTTTTGCGTCCGCCCTGGGATCAGATGGCAACAAAAAAGCGTATATACACACGTGCAAAATTATAATATAAGGCCGGAAGCGTATAAGGCAACGTGCAAAACTGTATATATGCGTGTGCAAAATAACGTATATGCGGACGTGCAAATTATATGTATAGGCGGCTGTGCATCGTGGCGTATAGGTGCGTGTGCATCGTGCGTATGTGCGTATAGCGTGGCGTACTTCGTGCGTGTATGGCGGAGTGTGCATTGCTGTGTATAAGGCTGTGTACATTGGCGTATAGTTGGCTGTGCAAAATTCTGTATAAGCAAGCGTGGATTTCCGTATAGATCAGCGTGGAAAATTCCGTATAGCGTTCTGTGCAGTTTTATGTATAGGTCAGCGTGAAATTTTCCGTATAAGCATTCATGCAATTAAGCGTATAAGTCATTGTGCAATTTTCTGTATAATGCGGTGTGCAGATTTTTCCGTATAGTCCGCTGTGCAAAACTTTAAAATTTGCCAAAATTTAAAGGTCGTAAATTGCAATAAGAAGTTGCACACTTTTTGAAAAATCCCATCAAGCCTTGTAAATGCGGTCTAACTCTTTTTCAAACAACTCATTCGGTGTGGAGTATTCCAAAATCTTTCGTGGTAAATCATTCGCCCATTCACAGGTAAAATAGATTTCATCCGTATCGTATCCATCTATTCGCCTGTATTTGGAAATGAACCTGCGAAGGAGTCCGTTGCCCCGTTCATTGCTGGGACGTTCCCAGGCAGAATACGGATGCGCGAAGTAAACCGTTGTCTCTTCTTCCCTCTCCAAAGAGGAAAGGTCTGCAAATTCGCTCCCGTTATCCGCCGTAATGGTCTTGAATACCTCGGAGAACTTGCTGCCGAACCATTCTTTTAACTGAAGGAATCCGGCTTTTACAGCATTCGTGTTCTTCCCGGAAATCTGGATCCCGATATATTTTCGGGTCATCCGTTCGCACAGAGACAAAACCACTTTATCCGTTTTGCTCTTTCTCCCGATGACCGTGTCAATTTCCCAGTGTCCAAACTCGGTACGTTGCGTCGCTTCGACCGGACGTTCCTCAATGCTGCGTCCCAGATTCTTCAGGTGCTGGCGAACCACGGTTGGATGGGTATGACGGCGAACCTTTAACGGAAGGTCGATGTTACGCACATCCTGAAACAGGCAGGCATCCACATAGTTGTACAGGGTCTTAGTACAGACCGTTTGTTCTTTTGGAAACAAAGAATGCTTTCGGGCGTATCCGACACAGGCATCTAACGACCAGTGGAACTGCTTCACTTTCTGGACAGCCCATTTTACGAAGGGACTGACCACAAAGCGCTTGAACTTGGTACAACTATTCTGATGCTTTCGTTCGTAATCCCGCTGGGCTCTGGCTGCACCGTAATGTCCGGTATGGGGATGTGCACCACGCTTCAGTTCATTCCGGATGGTATTTGGCGCACAGTGCATAAGTCGGGCCAGTTCACGAAGGGAAAAGGCTCGTCCCAGATGCCTGGCAGTACGTAAGATTCCTTGCAGTTCTCTCCGATCTGATTGAGAAAAGTGTTTCCCTTTTTGATGAAATGTGGTATCTTTAGATTGATCCATGTTGATCTTTCTCCTGTTTGATTTTGTGTGGTGACTTAATCTTAACAGTAAAGATACCAACATGGATTTTTATTTTCAATTTTTATTGTGCAATTTCATTTTACAATGAACCAAAATTTAAAGGTAAACAAAACTTACCGTTATCGGATAATGTTTCAGTTTATAACTGCCTACAAGCCGTAGCCACTTCCCTGCCCTCTCAATTTCCGCTGAATGCCAAAAATTTTCAAGTTTTTAAAAATAAAAGGGATCGTCTGCGGATTTCCACTGAATGCCAGAAATTCTGCTGAATGAAAACTGCAAGGAATCCTTTGCCGGATTTTTACTGAATGCCAAATTTTTCGGCCTGCGGTGAATGGCAGGAATCCTTTTCCGCTGAATGCCGGATTTCTACTGAATGCGAAAATTTTTGAATGTCACTGAATGCAAGGAATCCTTTTGAATGCCACAAATTTCAACATCTTTCAACATCAAAGAATCCTTAATGATTAAATTAAACCGCAAAATGATTACATTAAAAATCATCTGAATGCCAAAATTTTACATGAAAAATAATGTAAACCACCCTTGCCGGAATCCGTCTGAATGCCAAAATTTTGCCAATAAAAAAAAGCCTACCACCCTTGCGGATGATAGGCTGTGAATTATTTATGAACGGCAAAACCAATGCCAGTTCCGACAATGAATGTCCATATTCTATTCTGCCAAATTTGCCTTTTGTGAATCCTGCGCTCTCTGTCTATTGATTCTTTCAACTTCGTCAATGATATTTCTAATTCTGCCTTGTCGCTGCGTAAGGCTGTCAAGTCGGTTTTGGCATTCTGTAATTCCAACTTCGATTTCTCCAGCAGATTCTTTGCTTCGGTCAATTCGTTCTGAAGTGTCTGTGATGGCTTTTTCAGTTTGTTCAACCGATCCTGCAACTGCATCAATTCGTTTTCCTGCGTCTTTAAGTCGTTGGTCAATTCCGTCCACAATGATGTCGGTATCACTGTATACGGCATCGTTTCGTTCTGCGTCATACAATATCCATGAGCAGACAAGAAACACAATGAAAACACCAATGAAAGACAGAACAAATTTAGGATTTTCCTTGCAAAACTGTTTGATTTCATTCATGCGTTCTCCTCATAATACCCGTGTTTATAGTGTTGCATATACCACGCCGCCTTACCACGTAGCGTATCCATCTGCTCATAAAGGTACTTGCCGGGGCAGGCTGTTGCCATAAGGTCACGATGCCCTACAATGCGATGTGTGGGTATATTGTACGTTTCGCATATCCAGCCAATAAGATATGCCGCTGATTCTATCTGTGCTGGTGTTGGCTCAACATATTCAAAATTTCCACACAAGTGAACGCCGATTGTATGCCAATTTTCGCCATAAGCATGTGAGCCTATCATTTCTATTGGTCGCCCCTGCTCAATGATTCCGTTTTTTCTGATTACGAAATGGTAGCCAATTCCTGCCCATCCATTGCCAAGGTGCATGAAATGGATTTGTTCCGCTGATAAATCATCATCGACAAAGTTTCCCGTGTGGTGTACAACTACCATATCTGTTCGCAATCGCTCTGTTAATGTGGCAAAATCAAGGTCATAGTCTTTGATTTCAGGCTTGTTCACTTTATCCCCTCTTTCTTTTTCTGCAACAAGCTCCGTATCTCTCCTGCTATCTTAATTCCAGCAGAATCAAGGTTTTCACAAATGCTGATTCCTTCAGTTATGGATAGGACGCAACAAACGATAACTAATGCAGGCTGAATCGGTGAATGGCTAATTTTTAAAACCAAATCAATCAAAAATCCAGTAATTAATAGCAGAGAATAGATGATTGTTTTACTACAGAAGCCGTCACGCAAGGCGTATGAATCCACGAATCGCCAGTGATGTGCCTGCCATATGTACTTGATATAGGTAAGCAACGAACCACGTTTTTCCACTATCCGCTTATCGTAGGTAGCTTTATAGAGTAACGATGCTTGAAAAATACAGGCGGTAAAAATATCGATGATTTCCAGCAACATCAGCAATAAGAAAATCGTGCCTATATCCAACAGTGTTGCCCCTACCGCACTTGCCGCCAGCTTTTCAACGCCCTTGTCTGTGACGGATTTTAATGTGTTCGTAACTTCAATTTTTGAAAAAACTTCTTTCAAGATGTCTTTCATAGTGTCTCCAATGCGGATAATCTCTGCTCAATAGCTTCTAATCTCTGCTCTAACCTGTCTGCTCTTCTACGCTGATATGCCGCTTCCATACAAAGTGCTTCTTCGTAACGTAAGGAATACTGATTTCCTGCTGGTCTTGCAGGCTGAAGAATATTGCCTTGCTCATCACGAACAGCAGAATCTGCATCCCATTCGTCATAGCATAGTAAACCATAGCGGAAAGCATCCAAACCATGAGATTCAAATACTGCTTTGATACGCTGTGCAATAGCACCCGTGTGTAACCTTGCTTTTGTTTCGCCCTTTTCAGCAATGGAATCTTTAAATTGGTACTGATACCACCCTACTTCTCCCCATGCGTCCAATACGGCATCGGGGACAGCCGTAATATTGTCTTTTAAGCGTTCGTCAGATGTGCTGATTGTGGTTGTTCCTGCATATAACTGTTTCCATCGGTAGTTACCACTTCCTAAATCAACATTGTTGTCGATTGACGGGAAAAATCCTTTACCACCTGTTGATGCGTACATCCGCAAGCCAAAATCCCCATGCCAGTTATTAATCAGACGAAAATCGGCAATTCCCGTGGATGAAATACTATAATACAAACCTCCAAGCAAAGAATCTGCTTCATCCAAAAAACGCAAAGGATACCCTGCCCGTAATGCCGTTGGATTCTCTCCAATGGTAAGTCCTGTATACTTAATAGTGTGAGCAGAATACGATGACGGATACGTTGCTTCTTGAGTAATTTCGCCTGTCATCGTACCGCCAGCAAGAGGAAGAACATCTTCGGCAAAAGCAAGGTGCTTCCAATCATACCATACAGTGCCGTTAGATGAGCGATGCCAAATGCCATAACTCCCTGTATGTGGGAACACAAATTGTGTTGTCCAAGAACCTGCTTGAGTTTTAAACACAAACATTTTTGCATAACCACACGGAGAATTTGCAGGCCTTGAAGTGTTAGACCATATATACGTTCCCGCTGTTGTAATATCATCCAAATCATCTTCCGCAGTAAGCACAGTAACAAAGTTATTAATCAACAGCGGTGTATTTGCTTTTAAATCGTTTACTACATATGCGGTAGTGGCTATCCTCGTGGTGTTATTATTTGTCGCCTGTGTAGGTGCTGTAGGTGTGCCTGTAAAAGCAGGAGAAGCAGTAACCGCTACATTATTTCCACGCCATTTCAGCGTTCCGTCCGTGCCGCCTACAAGGTTATAAGCCGTTGTGCCGTTCTTTGCCTGTAACGTCCAACTACCATCACTGGGTAATTGCAGATTACCGCCATTGCTTGACGGAGTTTCGCCGCCATATAACTGTAAAAACTGACTTGTCGCAGACGATGCAGGAACATAAAAACCACCGAATACGTTTTCCTGATTATCCTGCATCTTTAGGTTTTGTGCGATATTTAATGTTCCGCTGACAGTACCGCCTGATGTTTTCACGTACCCTGTTTTAATCCTTATTCCATCTTCGTCACCGATAGCGAGGTTAGCTGGCTCTACAACGTGTCCGTTACCATCAAGCGTAGGTGCAGAATCACCAATAGTGTCATGCAGTGCTTCAAGGTCATTCATTACATAATCTATCCAGCCGTCATTGGTACTGTTGGATAATGCTGTGTTCTTTCCGAATGCCCCCTCCTGTACTACTTCATCATTGGCGTTTCGTAGTTCAGGTGTCTGATAGGATGTTTTAATCATGGGATTCCTCCTTTAGTAGTTAGTTACGTCTGCAACAAGCATGGGAGAGTAAAGCAATATTTCTTCACGAGATGCCCCATCGTCTATCTCGTCCAAGTTTACACTTCCTATACCCCAAATATTATTTTTATACTGACTTTCGTTTACAAGCTGTATTCTTTTCCACGTAAAAGTTTTATTCTCGTTAAACAGACAACAAGGAAAATTCACAGTTGAACCTGAACCCCTGCCAATTATCATTCTAAAGTCACTAAAATGTACCGCTGCTTTATCTGCAC
>Ga0326512_10000213_pt1 | contig 50172 bp, 68 predicted proteins | sample 1_2617_0518_D_FD_203652 | JGI IMG/M metagenome (GOLD analysis project Ga0326512, IMG submission 203652) | Bovine rumen microbial communities from UC Davis, California, United States - 1_2617_0518 | ecosystem: Host-associated > Mammals > Digestive system > Stomach > Rumen | place: USA...
TGAAAAAAGATTCTTTGAATTGGTAAAGAAATATTTTGATCAAGATATTCAATATGCATGAATAACAGATGATTTTAAATGGAAAGATTTAGAATCTATAGATGTAAATTGATTTAGATTTACAAGAGATAGATATGCATATTATGTAGAAAAGAATTGACAAGATCCGAAGTATCCAAAATATGTACGAGCTGCATATAATATAGATTGGTATAATGAAGTTACATTAGAAACTATTCATATTAATAAACCTATTTATACTTTAACAGAATCAAAATGACAAAACCAATAACAGTATCCGAACTACATAAGATGTGTGAAGATATCTTATTGCAGTATTGAGATAAACATATTATGATCTCAGCAGATGATGAGTGAAATGATTATCATTGACTTTACTTTTGATTTACTGTATTGTTAAATGATATAAAAGATTTAGATGAATATGATTCAATCTGAAGAGCAGGATTGAAACCATATGAAGCTGTAATTTTAGGTTAGTAATTATTAAAAAATGAAAAAAATAAAAGCACCAGAAGTGGTAGTTGTTGATGTACCAAAGACAGATATGGTATCAATGATTGAAAAATGTGATTATTGGTTAAATGAAATACCATTAATGAAAGCATATTTTAGTGATTGAGTTGATGAAGAAATCATGGATACATTTAAAGATATAAAAACTATATTATCATTTAATTGAAAATATAGATCAAGAGTAGTAAATTAGTTTTATATTTTAATATATTAAAAATGAAATATACAGTATTCGTGGTTACAGTTGATTCAGTAGATCTATGATATACTGAAGATTTTAAAAATGCATATGATATGATGTATGCACAAGTATCTGAAAGTAGTGAGAATGCATATATGTATATGTATGAAGTTCCTACTACAACAATTGATCCACATATCTCATGATGAGAGTTTCAGTTTTGGTATAAAGATGCTATTATAGATGAGAATGATTATGATAAATTATGAATAAGAGAAGAAGTTATATTAGAATGAACTTGTTGTGATGATATAAAATGAATTGAATGGTTAGCAAAAACTTGTGATTTATCCTTTAAAAAACAATAAAATGAATGATATTAAAACAGTATGAGATCTTGTAAATGAACTAAATAAATATGATAAAAATCTTGAATTAGAAATCCAGTATTGGGATCAACAAAAGATACAAGCTTGGAGTTGGCCATCAATTGATTGAGATATAAATGTATATCAAGATGATGATTGATATGAAACACCAAGAGTAATAATAGATTTATGAAGTATTTAATTTATAAAATAATATACTAATGGCAAAACAAACATGGGCCGAAATGAGGCAACAAGCAATAGGTATATATGATATCTATTGAATTCATAAAAATGAATTAGCAAAAAGATGAATGACCGAAGCAGACATCACAGAAGAATTTGCTAATGAATATTGAGAATATCTTGATAATGATTGGTGACATTGCATACTATGAACAATAAAAAGATTGGAAGATGAATGATATATAATCTTAGAAATTATGGTTCAAGCAAGATTGTTGTATTGACAAGAAGCATTCAATCAACTAAAAAGTTGAAATGAAATAGTTTTATCATTTAATCCAAACAATGATGGATAAAGATTACAACATTCCAGAATTTAATCAAGTGTTATATGATCGAGAAATCCAAACAATTGTATGAGATTGAGATGTTATTAGAAAAATAGAATACATCTCAAGTGAAGAATCAGAAATTACATTCGAATTACTTCGTGCAATTGGTAATTTAGTATGATGAAGAATCGTATCAATTACAAGAACTACTAATTAGTTTTATCTTTTAATCTAAATAAAGATGGATAGAGAAACTCAAACATTTAACATGTTCTTAGGTAAAACTACCGATTGAGAATATGTGTTTTTAGAAGATGCATTTAAGTATAAAGACTGAATGTCTTGATTAACTTATAATGTATTTGAATTTCATACCGAAAGGGAAAAAGATCGGGATGAAGATGAATACTTTTTTGACAATGATGATTGTGAATATTTGTTTTGAGAATATGTAAAACATAGTCACGATCATGATTCATCATATAACGATTGGGTTGAAATGGTAAAAGATGAAAATCCAAACTGAGCTTGTTATGATGATAGTTATTGTAGTGAGAGTTGGTTATTAGACTGAATGGAAATGGCTTCTGAAAAAGATTGAGAAGATTATAGATATTCAGATTGTAGATGATGATGAAGATTATGAAAAGATTCTGAGTATTCAAAGATATCAAATTACGAATATGTAGATCATGATAACTTCAAAAAATTTGAAAAACTTTTATCTAAATATGAAAAATAAAAATGTTCCCAATTATAGTAATGTCAATATATATTATATTCTTTGTATTAGCAAGTAAATATCTTTATGGTATTTCTAAGATAATCGGTATCTGAACTGCTATTATTTGATTTGCATTTGGTATATTAATTTGTAAATTAATTTTATATACATATTGAATTATTTAACAAATGGCTAACTACTGCGAAAACTTTATCTCAATCTCAAGAATAGATTGAGAGTTCTTAACTCAGGAACAGAGGGAATTGTTTCTTAGAAAAACTTACGAACCACAGATGGCAAATGTTACAAATTTTGAAATGCCTGATATGAGGTTCGATTTTGATTATGCAGTACCAATTGATCCTAATAAAAAAGATCAAGTAAATGAAAGATATGATAAATGGTGAACCAAATGGATTGATGATGTATATATCCAATGTAATAATGATTATTGTTTAGAAGCTGAATTTTATACAGCATGGGCACCACCATCAAAATGGTTACAAGAAATCATTCATTCACATCCAGAATTGTGTATTGATTTATCATATGATGAACCTTCAATGTGTTTCCAATGAGAGATGTGAAGATCAATGAAATGAGAAATATATGATGTATATAGAGAATGAGAAGAATATCTTCATACTTGTGAATCTTGTGAATATCATAAAAAAGATTCCAAATATAGAGAAGATGCTGATTCATTCCTATGTGACATATGTTATGATTTATATCTTAAAGATCACAAAACATGAGATGAGTAGATTATGATGTGGCTGATTCATTCAAAGAATGAACACCAAGAGCCAAATGAAGTTCTACAGTTCTTATAGAGAACTGAAATGTTTATTTGACTTTGCATTGAAATGTAATTGCTGCAAGGCCAGTTGATAGTGAAAATGATTTAACATTTCATTTGCCTATCAGATACCAGACAGCAACGACAAAAAACAGATTAAATGCAATTTTATTAGCAATGTGATTTCCAATTGAAATCAAAGCAATAAAGACCATATGGTTCTTTGTTAATAAAGTGAATTGAAATAAAACAGAGGTTCAACCTTGACCAAATTTCATTCATAAATAATTGACCGATGATGTCGTTAAACTCATTTTTATTCCATATTATATTTATAAAAATGCCAAAAGAATTACAGGCGTACGTCAAGAAGATTTTTCCTACAGTAACAAGGAAAACAAAAGACGGAAGTGATTTCGTATCACAAAAAGTTTTAGTCGAGTTTGATGTCGACGAAGAGTATCCATCAAGAATTGTTTTAGAACAATGATGAGATCGTAAAATTGAAGTTGTTAAGCAACTTGAAGAATGAAAAGAATATATCTTTTCATTGAACTTTAGAGCAAATGAATGGACTGATGCTAACTGAAATAATACAGCATTCGGAAGTATTAGTGCATGGAAGGCTGAACCAATTGTAGACAATTCACAAAAGTCTGATCTTCCATTCTAAGTTCATAGGTGTGAACAACCTTTATATAATTAATTCTATAGTATTATGACAATCCAAATCGTAAAAGCCGAACGTAAAAAGGCTAAAATGAGAATTGGTATTTCATCAGCTTCAGGGCAATGAAAGACTTATTCATCTTTACTTATGGCTAAGTGACTAGCCAATGGTGATTTATCTAAAGTATGTCTGATCGATACTGAAAATTGATCAGGACATTTGTATTCTCATTTATGAGATTACTCAGTAATAGAGATAGATCCAGCAGAAGCTTCAACATCAAACATCTTGGAAGCCTTTAAAGCGGCTGAGGATAATTGATTTGAAGTAATCATTTGGGATAGTTCATCTCATCGATGGGATTGGATATTGTCAAAGAACGATGAAGCTGCAAAAAGAATGTATAATAACTCATTCCGTGCTTGGGCTGAAACAACTCCATTATATACAAGAGTTGTAAATCATATGCTTGCTTCACCTTGTCATGTTATTGTAACATCAAGAAAGAAACAAGAATATGCAATTGAAAAAACTGATAGTTGAAAAACTGAAGTTAAGAAGTTATGAATGAAAGATGTACAAAGAGATACATTTGAATACGAACTAACTACAGTATTTAATCTTGATCAGATGCATTATGCAACTGTATCTAAAGATAGAACTGAGTTGTTTGATTGACAAGAACCTTTTATAATAACAGAAGAAACATGAAAGATAATGAAGGATCGATGTGAATCGTGAGTGGAGGTAAAACCGCAACCTAAACCAGAGACACAAAAGACTAAGGCTGATAGTAGTGTTAAGGAATTACCACCAATAGAAGACGAAAGATTTGTAAAAGCATGTGAAGCAATTTGAAATAAAAAGACTACAGTTGAAGATTTAGTAAGTCACTTCACATTAACTGATGATCAGAAATGAATCATCAAAGAACTTTTTAAGGTAGAGCTTTAGTTCTCTACCTTGTTATTTTTATCTTTTTATTAAAATAAAACATGATAGCAAATATTTGTTTTGGTGTTATAATAGCACTTATTGGTTGATGCCTTTGATACTCATTAGCAGAATGAGAATGTAAAAAGAAATTAGCAAATCTTAATGCACAATTAGATGCTGTAATTGATAGATATAATAAAGATGTAAATGAAGTAAAGCAATTAAATGATTCATTGCTTAGTGTAAATCGTAAATTAAAATGAGATATCTGTTGATTAAAATCAGATCTAATTGAGGCTAAATCAATGATGAAAAAAACTAAAGTTAATTCAACTAATAATGAAACTCATACTAAAACTAAAAAGGTTTGAAGGCCAAGAAAAAATTAGTTTTAATTTATAAATAGGACATGATGGATTATAGAGAAAAAAATGAGTGATTCATAACAGCTTCTAAATTGAAGCTGTTTATGGATTCGCCATTATTATATAAAGCTGTTTATGTAGATTGTGTTGATTTATCAAATATCAAAAAATCTTCTGCTTTAGAAATATGATCAATGGTTGATAAATATTTATTAACTCCAGAAGAATTTGATAATGAATATGCATTCTCAAAAGCTTCATTAAAAGCAGATCTTATAGCTTATTGTGAAGAACATTGAATAGAGTTAACTTGAAAAGAAAAAGTTGAAGATCTTAAAGCTTTGGTTTATTGAGATAAACAAGTATTAACTGAAGCACAAGAAGCTATAATTACATGAATATCTGATGAGATGAATCGTCAACCATTATGGGATTGAAATTGAGATTATGAAAAGCAAAAAGAATTATTATGAGAATATGATTGACTTAAAATTAAATGAACACTTGATAGATTTAATCGAAATGAAGCTAATAAAAAAGCTATCATTAGAGATCTAAAAACAACAAGTCAAATGTATTATAATGCTTATCATGATAATACTCAATTCTATGCTGATTTATCAACAAGAGATTCATATCATTATAAATTACAGATGGCATTATATGTATGGTTAGTAAAACAAAACTATCCAGACGTAAAAGATATCACTGTAATTATTGATGCAGTTTGAACTACTGATCCATATTTTTATCAAGCTATAAAATTAGATACTCAGGAACTTGAAGATATGCGAGAGACAACAATAATACCATTACTCAACTCTATCAAGTTAATGAGTTCTTGATTATTGCCTGTTAATGAAAATAGGAATAAGTTAGCTTCAAATCGATATTATAAACTGTGAACAGATGATTGTATCCAAAAAGAATTTGAAACTGTTTGACCTAAAAAGGATATAGTCGATGTTCCAGAATCCGATGAATCATTCGATCGGAATAGCTTGTAAGATAAATCTATTATTACTTCGTACATTTTTATCTTGCAATACGCTATATAATAATTATTATACTGTTGCTTAACGATGTTATATAGTAAATTAAAGGGGTAAACTGGATACATATTCTATATAGTATCGTTAAGCACAGTTTACTCTTTTAATTTATAAAAATGATCGAATACAAAATTTGACAAAAGTTTTGAAACCGAACTTATATATGATGAGAAATTAAAAAGTGAAGACGAAGATATATCTATTGTGAATGTAAATGTTGAAATAAAACATTTGTTGATGCTCAAAGTTTAAGAAAATGAAGATCTACAAAATGTAGAGAATGTGCATATCATTGAAATTTGAATACAACAAAACATTGAGATTCAAATACTAGATTTTATAAAATATGGCATTCAATGAAGCAAAGATGTAATTGTAAAACAAATACAGCTTATGATAAATATTGATGACGTTGAATAAAAGTTAGTAATAAACGAGCACTTTATAAGAATTTTAAAAATGATATGTATGAATCATATCTTAAACATGTAGATAAATATTGAGAATATGATACTACACTTGAAAGGATAGATGTTAATTGATGATATAATAAAGATAATTGTAAATGGGCAACTATAGAAGAACAGAGTAATAATAAAAGAAATAGTCATTTTGAATGTATAAATTGAAAAAGATATACAATAAATCAATTATCTAAATTATATAATATACCACCAACAACTATTTGTAATAGATTAAAAAGATGATTATCTATAATTGATGCTTTAAAATCTTATAAAAAAAATGAGGACACGACAAGAACGGTGTGAAATGAGAAAGGTTGATCCAAACAACCTTCCTAGTATAGCACATCCATATGAAGATAATGATCTTAGAAAATCATATATAAAATATGATATGAAAGATCTATTAACTGGTGAAGTATGTTGACATCAAATAAGATATACTAATCCAGAATATCAGGAATTAAAATCAAGAACTCAAAAATGAAGTCATGTGTGACGATATCGAGAAAAGATAGATAGAACAAAACCTATTATAATAGTTGAATGAGAAGTTGATTTCACTACAGCATATCAATTAAATTGGAATGTATTATGAATTCAATGAGTAAACAATTTAAATAAAACTATAGATATATTAACTAAAAGATGAATAAATAAAATAATAATATTAGTTGATACTGATGTTGCTGCAGATCAGGCTATATTAAAAATTCAGAACAGAGTCAGTGTATATGATTGAAGATATGTCCTTTGAAACGAGAAGGATACGAATGATGCTCGATGTGCCTGAATATTGAAAGAGCCTGAAGCATTAGCAGCTCAAAATTTATATGTAAAATTGTGAGCATATAAAGTAGTAAAGTCTAATAGGCCATTGCCAGATAAATCTATAGACTTCTTAAGTATAGATACAGCAATGGTATTACAAAATCTATTTCCACAATATACCGTTAAATGAGATAGAATATATGATAATGGTAAATTATCTGATTGATATAGGTATTGGAAAAATCAAAATGCTGTTGTGGATTTTGCATGTAAATGAAGGCCACAATGAAATGCCTGGTCAGTTGCATATTCTTATTATAATGATAAGAAGGAAACTGCCGAATATTTAAAAAAGTATTTATAATAAAATGGAACGAAGTGATATATCTTTAGAATATATCAGAGAACAGAGATGGTTAACATTTATTCAAAGATTTTATAATTTGCCAGAAAAACCACATTATTGTTCTCATACTATTTTTAAATAATTAATGTATTATAATGGTAGATTTAGTCTCAGCAACAGAACAATCTCCAGAATATAGATTGTTAAAAGTATGAAAAAAATTTATAGTACAAAAACGTTGAATGTGGATAACACCTACAAGTTATTGAAGTCTTGTGCCAGCTTATAGTAATGAAACTGATCCAGTTGATTATGATACAGCAATAGCATATATAAAAATGTGGACATGAAATATGGAAATATATGCTTCATGAGATACTTTAGATGATTTAATTTTAACAACAAATGAAAGAGTTAAAACAAACAGATAGAGATTATATCTATGATAGATTAATCGATGTCCAGTGAATAGTGGACGATTTAGTAGAACAAATGTGAGAAGACGAAGTAGATGAAGATGAAATAAAAAAAGAAGAAAGAAATATAACATTTAGTATTATTATATGATTTGTTTTATGAATTATTGCGACTCTTTGTACATTGGTTTTAATAAATATGTATAGTTAAATCTTTATATTATTTATATTAATGTGATGGTAGTAGAAAAACTAAAAGAGCGAGAGGATGCAAGAGATGCTAAGCAAGATGAACGAGCATTGATTACAGAAAATGATAAATTAAAACTCTCGTTAAAGAATGCTCAAGATCAATATCTTGTTGCTGTTTGAGAATTGAAAGAAATGAAACAGGATAAAGATATGTTATTGGCTGCATTGAAAACAATTAGAAAACAAATTGATACTTTTATAAAAGAATATAGTAATTAAAATATTTTAAATGAATAAAGAAGAAAGAGATAAACTCATCCAAGAATTAGCAGATCTCAGTGAGTCTGAAGATCAAAATATGGATAGGATGAAAGAAATTGCTCATATTCTTGTACAAGAATATATGCACCCTACTTTAGATAATATTAAAAAGGACACATGCACACAACTATTGAATGATGTAACTACACCTTAGATAGAAATGAGGCGTATAAATATAGATTTGTTGATCGCTCACCAAATCGATGAGCTAAAATATCTTGACAAGTATATACGAAATATGTTAAATTATTTCATTATGATAAAAAAGAAAAGAAATATTGGCTACCACCAGTAACATGGTGAGACACTAAACCAATGTTTTGATTCTGATATACTATAAATGTGAAACCAATAATGAAACTTTGGGAGGAACAGCAAGAAGCTATTGAGTATTGCGCAAGATCTTTTGGTCAATGAACATCTTCTATATTAATTGTGTCTTGAACATGAACAGGTAAATCATTTATGATGCTTTGACTTGTAGATAAGTTTAGAAGTAGAACATTAATTACTGTACCTTCAGAAGCTATCTGAATATGATTGGAAGAAAAGATGAAAGATTATTGTGATGCCAGATATCTTGATGGAAATAAAATTAGAAAAGCTTTTGATAAACAACAATTACCAGATGTATTAATAACACACAGACAATCTGCTGTAAATTGTTGGGATTTGATAAATTGATCATATGATTTAATGTTGAACGATGAGCAACATCATCTTTCGGATTGAATGAAAATGTTATGTAATACATGGAAGTGACGTTGAATCATATGATTAACTTGAACTCCTTTTAGAAAGGAGATGACTAAAGAAGATTTCTTATTGTATTTCCAGAAGATATATGATACATGATTAGAGTCTTTGCCAGTAAGGGTATTGACACATAAATATCATCATATATATACTATGAGTGATTTTATGAAAGCTTCAGAATGATTGGAGCCAGAAAGCCCAGAAGTTCTTAGGCGTTTGGTTAATGCAAATGATGATAAAATTTTTGACTTGAAAAAATGTGTAGCAACATTATATCATGAATGTTGATTTAGAAAACTTATGGTATTTGTTGATCGTAGAGAATATCAAGAACACATTAAAGAATTAGTATTTCCAAACGCAATATTGATTAATTGAGACACTGATAAATGAAAGGTATTAGAAGAACTGAAGACTAAAGATGAATATTTAATTATATGAATGGTTACAGCAAGTTGAGAATGATTTGATGTGCCATGAATAGAATGTTGAATATTATTCTTTAGTACAGCATGGGCTTGATCAATAGAGCAAATGGTGTGACGTGCTAGAAGGTATAGCTGAGATAAGGAATATGCTTATCGATTGGATATACAAGAATCAAGCCGTATAGAACCTGATACACGGAAATGATTCGGACAGTGAGAAAGAACTAAGTATTATAAAGAACGTTGATGGGAAATTATAAAGTTAGAAGATTTTGTGAGACAATGCCATAACATTTAATTTATAAAACACGATGTCTATTGTATTGTCTCCATCATCATTCTGAGGGTTCATGCAATGTCCATACAAGCGAAAGAACTCTATATATGATGCTGATCCAAGAAACACAGCCCACTGAGCGTTGGCTAATGCAGCAGCAGCTGCAGCAATTTCATGAACTGATAATAAGCTATGACCACGATTAAGGTACTATGATAATTATATTAATGAAAAGATCGAAAAGAAAAAGCAGATAAAAACTGAGATACTTAAATTGTGAATGTGAAAGCTTTATAAATTTTTTAAACAATATATTTGACCAGACTATCAGATTTGGCAAGAACAAAAATTTGAATATCCACGAGATCGAGATGACGACGATGTCTGGATTTCTTGACAACCTGATGTAATTATAATTTACAACAATCCAGATAGAGAAGTTTGAATTGTTGCTGAGATTATAGATATTAAATGTGGTAAGATATCATGGTATGATAAACCAGATATACGGAGGGAAAATTCTCAACGGTATTTCTATCCACGATTTGTATTTACACATCGAGGAATGGAGATACAATCTTTCTGAATTGAGAAACCTAAAGTAAAGTTTTCATTCTGAGTAATAGATAAATGAACAGGAGATCTACAATTCTTTTCTAAAGAAATGGATGAATATACAGTAGATATCCAAATGAAAGAGCATATAAAAGCATTCAGAGAATTACAAAAACAGAATCTTGATAAACAAGATTATCCTGCAACAAAGTGTAGATGATGTGCATTTTGTGAATTCGCTGATACTTGTCCATTAAAGAAAGATGAAGTTTCAGTTTCTAATGAAGAACTTGATGAATTGTTTTAGTTCTGAATTTGAATTTCAATCAGCTTTGATCCGTAGGCTGAAGGCTATGGGAATGTACTGCCGTAACATTCCAGATATTGGTAATACCAAAAAACCATTTGACTTATCTGTAAATTACAAAGGCAAAGGTTGAGCATTAGAATTAAAAATAATTAAAACTCAGAGGGAACCAACACCAGAAAATGTATATAAAAAACTGTATCCACACCAAGTTGCTAACTTATTGGACTTCCAATCTTGAAAGAGTCAATGAGTTTCAAGGGTAATTGCATATCATGGTTATACAAATTCAGTGTGGATTTATACAATTCGAAAAGATTGAGACCAGGTACGACTTAAGGAATCTGCTCATTATGATCGATTTGATAAAAATTTGGAAGAACATTTCGATTTGATTTTCTAAAAATTATTAATATTCATTGTGTATGACAAATTCAAAAGAACCAATATATATAGTTGGAACCTATTTAATCAAGGAAGGCAAGGATTGAAAGATGTTTGCTAAACAAGTTCTTGATGAAGAAGTATGGGAAGAACTATTATATTGATGGACGGAGGTCAAGGGACCTAACAACGAACCTGTAACTTCTGTAGAAGAAGTCGAGAAACTTTTAATTTATAAGTAATACACAATGGCAGACAAAAAGAAACCAAAGGTTTGAGAAAAAATCGTATTAAAACTCTATTGATCTACTGTTCAGGTATTAATAAAGGCTGTCAGAAAAATCGAAGAGTGATATCGATTTAGGTGAGAGTTTAAATGTTTAGATGAGTATAGAAGATTCTCGCATCCAGTATGAATAGAATGAAAAGTTGATGAATACGGGAATCGGTGATGTTAGCTTTTTATCTTATAATTATATAACATGTTCTTAAGAAAACAATCATGGAAAGACTTTAGTCAGTTTATAAAAGCTGCGAAAGTCGAAACTGAGTTGCTAAGAGAAACGAACAAGTTTCTTAAGAATGCAACGAACTTAAATCCATTAATGAAATGGTACAAAAGAAAATTTTGGTACGCCTCTCCAAAATGATTATTGTTAGATGCTGAAATCAGGCAAGTGAATATTCAGATTGATCAAGACTGAGTTCATATTCAAGGTTATTGAACTGATTGAGTTACATATGATGAGTTGGCATTCTTTGATAAAGAATCAGCTCAAGATATGGCTGAACTTGTAGCATGAACTTATATTAAGGATTTGGAACACGATAAAGCTTTTTACGAAGATATGCTTAAGAGAACTGAAGAAGCGATAGCATATGCTAAGCTACCACCAGAAGATAAAAAGAATGCACAGTTGCCACCTTCTGATACAATGACTGTTGTAGATCCTATAGAGTGAACTGATTTAGCGTGGCATACAGAGATGCCAAAAGAAGTTTTAGATCCTAATCAAAATGTAGAATGAAAAAAACAAAAGAGGCAATCGAAGAAAAAGGCTCAATAACAAAGTGAATGTATATTAAAGAGTCGAAATGACTTCCTGTAATTTATACTCCATTCCAAGATATTAATGCATTCTGTTCTATATATTGTAGAGGTAAGGATTGAATACCTTTAATATTAGATCAGATGATGCATGATCTTGAAGAGCAGTTTCTATCTGAGTGTGAAGACTGATGAGCTAAATTAAGTGAAAGAGAAAGATTAGAGATTACAATTAAAGCTTGAAGGCAAGCACAACAGATATGGAACTTCTTTCGAGATACAGCTAAAAAAGTAAACGCTTGATGAAGATATCCATTTATAATTCGTATGAGACATTGGCAGAGTAAAAATAAAGATTTACTTCAATAATAAAAAATGTTATGGAGGAAAGTTATAAAAAGAGACAGGAGGAATTCCTATCTCATTTCCCAGCCTACTGGCGAAAAATCTTTCCAGATCAACATGCGAAAAGCAGAATCTCAATGCCAAATAAAAATCGTACACTAGAAGAATGTTTAGAATTGAATCTACAAAATCCATCAAGTTTATACTTTTCACCGAATGGTAGATTCGCAGATTCAAATATCATATGATGAAATTGTAATATTTCTAGTCAAAAGGCCTGTTCTAGAGAATGAGTATATGCTTATGTATTAGACTTTAATCTTATAAAGTTCCCAGATAAATCAATGGAGACATTGCTTGAATACATAAAAGACATATTGAAAAAGAGATTAATAATAAAGTGGAGATATATTGTTAAAACAATGAAATGATATCATGTATACTTTATTATAAATCATGAAGATAGACAAAAGGCTTTTGAAACATATTGATATAATCAGCTAAAGATAGTAAAGCATATGGCAGAAATGCTATGAGCCGATTCAACTACAAAAGTTACAGATAATGTGTGAGCATTATTCCGTATACCTTATAGTGTTTATTGGAACTTAGCTGAAAAGAAATATGTTGAAATAATAGATTTCCAAAATGAATATGTTAATTTGAATGAAATAGATAATCTATACAATTATCTTCAGCAGTATGAGCAAATGAACAAGGCAGAGAAAAGAGCCTTTCAATGATCTAACTGAATGAAGTTTCGTGAATTCTCATGAAGACCTATAAGAGATATAGTTAGTAAGTTATGAACTCTATGAGTAATGAATACAGATAACGTTGAGTATTCTGAACTCAATTCAGTTATAGCTCCTATATGATCTGATTTGTTTGAGCATCCAATGTGAAGGCCATATGAATTAATATGGTGCGCATATCATTGAGATGAGGTAGCAGCTAGATCTTCATTAAATATAAACTTCTGAGTTAGAGAAGTACAAGCTAAAGATTGATCTGGTAAAATTATAAAAACATTAGAATGAAACTGATATGTGATTTCATTCTTCGAAATGTCTGTTCAGTTAAAAAGTTATGTAGCAAATAATAAATGAGAGATTGTAGAGAAAACAAAAATAATATTCCGTAATAATATACAAGTAAAATGAAAGTGAAAAACAACAGTATCTAGGATGTGAGAAACAGATTCAGAAAGACAAATATTTATTTTCTATGTTAATAACACAGAGAAAGTCGTAGAGAATATACCTAGCAAAAAAGAATTTAATAAGAGATATCCAGATTTATTCTTTTATTGAGATGATAATGATCTATGATTATTCTTCCATTGATTGAGTTGTTGTGAGGACATAGATGAAATTAATGTTTATGAGAGGAGTTGATATTATGATAATGTTTGTATTTTATGAGATAGATGTGTTGTTTGATATTTATGAGAAGATAAAATGATGTTGTGAGATAATGAGTTTGATATAGCAAACGATGCTATACAAATATCAGCATCAGAGTATCTTGATAAATTTACTGAATGTTATGTTGAAGAATTCTCTATACCTGTCCTTTTGTCAGCTATAGCATTAGCATGAATGAATTTACGAGATATGTTAGAAGTAAATCCAGCAATGTTAATAGCATGAAAAACATGATGCTGAAAATCAACAGTTGCAGCTTTATTAAAAAGAATGCTATGATATGCACCAACAGTTAGGGAAATGGCTTTGCCTGGTATTACACCACAACCATTGAAGCAAACAGCAAGTGATAATGCAATTTTATTCCTTGAAGAACTTACAAACAGAGTTTGACCAGGAACAGAAGAATTGCTCAGAAATATTGTTAATAGAGATAAAGCAGCAAGATGATGATTAGAAGGTAATACATGGTGGAGATTTAGATCTCCATTGCGAGTTAACTGAGAAAGGACATTTAAAGATGAATCATTAAATAATAGGTTTTGTTCATTTATTATGTCACCAGCTTATTGGAAAGAATGAGCAACTCCAAAACTTAATGATTTACAAAAGTATACTGCATACAATGACATATATAATACATACGTTAACAATAAGGAAATACTTTGAGATTTAGTATTTGAATATAAAAATAGGCTTCTTGATGAATGATACCCACCAAGAGCTTGTGATGTATGGTGTTATATATTCGTTGTAAATGAGATATTCAATTTCAAGTTTCCATATGAAGAATTGGTAAAATATGTAGATTTACATTTATCTAATACATGATTGAAGGAGAAAAAATGATATGATAATATAATAGCTTTTGAAAGATTCTTAACAGTTAGTATAATAAATAAGAAAATAAATCTAACAATTAGGGAAACTGAAAGAGAATGAAGTGATTGAAAACCAAAACCACGATTAATGTTTGATATGTTATTTATTGATGATTTGATATATCAAACAAGCCGTTGATTCTTGAATGCTGCAGTATCTGAGATAAATAAAAAGTTTTGAGATACTGTGTTTACAGTTGATGAGTGATGAATAATATGATTTATGTGTAATGTTAGAACAGCCGATTTTAAATTCTTATCTGAAAGAGATCAGTTTATGGCAGATATGTTCTGAAGAATTGCATCAGTGCTGCCTTATAATATTACATCTAACAATCGTTCACTCATTCATATAGATTGGATTTAATTTATTTATATTAAAATGTATAAAATTTTAGAAAGGACAATAGATTACAATGGTCTACTAAAGTCAAAAGATACTGACTGGGTTGTTAGCCATTATGGTTTATTTAATGTGAATTATCACAATGGTGAAATATCTTCAATCGACAGCGATGAGCCTGTCGATTGATGGTATGAAACAATTGATGAAATAGTCAATAGGCATTCTGATGTAACTATTGATACAAAGGTTGAGAACTATCAACAAACGTTAATCAATATTCATGAGAATCATAAGAAAATGTTGAATAATTTATAAATAATAGTAAGCTTAAATTACAAGTAACAGATCTGCACCAGTTAGATACAGTGTTGTACTGGGAAGATTTATCACTTAATTTACAATATGAAACTATTAAAACGAACTATTGCTGTTATGCTAGTGTTAATACTGTTGTTACTTTATCAATATGCTAACAGCGAAGAACAATTAGCGATGTCTGGAGGTAACGTTGTAATAGACGAACCTTGAGACGTAAAAGATGTTGTTGTTTTGACCGAAGAGGAACTATTACAACAAGACCTTATTGCTAAGATTAGTACTGTTGTCTGAAGCAATACAATATCAGAGGCAATAGTAGTGGGATGTATGCACCATGCAGATGATTATATGTTATGTATGAAACATGTGTTTGGTGTGGCTAATGCAGAAAGTTCTCTTTTCAAGAAAGTTGGAAAGAAAAATAATGCATTTGGAATTACAAAAAGACAATGTCGCAAATTGAATTGAACAGATTCAGCATGTCGATATGGTCTTAAACAGTATTCATCGGTTGAGGAATCTATTATAGATTTCATCAAATATTACGAGAAAAACAAATGGTATTCTAGAACTAGAGGACAGGATCGGTTGAATGGTAAGTATTGTACTTCACAATGCTCAAATCGAATTCCTGCTTTCAATAGCTGAATGAAGAAATTCGAATCAGCTGTGAAGTAAGACTTAATAGATCTGTTACTTGCATTGTAAATTTTATTCATTTATTATAAGGACATGAAACAAAGAAAATATTGAAGATACGAATGGGAAATAGATGAAATACCATCTATATCAGCATGAGTTGAAAAATGAGATTTCTTTATTTGCAAGCACTTTGCAGTAAGATTAAAAAAATGATTTGATACATTTAATAACGAAGATAAAGTAACATTATTGCTATTTATCTGAGCGCTTGAAGAAGAATGAGTGTTTGATAAAAGTGAGATTACGATAAGCAAAGGACTTGATCGAACACCAGCTCCAACAACTTATCCATATGATCCATTAAAACCAAGTATTTTATATTCTGATAATACAATACCATGTCAGTCTGGAATTACAGGCCAATGAGAAAATGGGTAGAAGTTCCAAAACATTTAAAAGATAAATGAATGGAATCTCATTGGGTTTATTGACTTCACGAGACTTATTATTCTTGAGAAGACGATTCAAAAATTAATTCTTATACTACTGATTCTATAATCTGATACTTCTCAGATGTAGAAGATATGATAGAAGAATTAGAACTTATGCTTAAGGATGCTAAAAAGTATAAAGATGAAATCCTTGAGTATGATAGAAGTTGAAGACGAAATACAAAATATCAAAATCAAATTCGTAAAATTTTATCTAAGTAACATCATTGGACACGATGGCTATAAAAGACCGTACCTTTGAAAAAGAGGTGTTTAAAGAACTAGATCTTGTATGGAAGACATATTTAAATACATGAGTTTGAATAAAGAAAATATGAGTAAGAAGAGTTAGATCTCCTAAATTAATTCATATATATTGATGAGAATCATTTTTTAGGGCACTGGAAAACTCACTTGACTCTAATCCATTAATGGATATAATATTGAGAACTATATGAAAAACTCATTATAGATATTATCCTATATATACAAGAGAGAATACTTGATATAGACAAAGAACTAAGGATACACGATGACCAGAAACATATTACGACAAAGTAAATCATGTGCGAGATTACGCTTGAAACAAGATAGACTTTGGGTTAGATAAGGTTGTTTGATGATATCCTCCTATACTCACATGGCTATTTGTGGAAAGGCCACATAATGAAAGGCATTGAGATTTACTTATTTATCTTATAAAAAAACGATATGCGAATAAGGAGAATGGCTCCTCAGAAACCGTTAACTGAGGAACAAAAACAAAGAGCATTAGAGGCTCAGAAGAACGTTAGCAAAATTCAATGACCGCTAACTCAAAATCAAATGTATCAAACTAATCAAAGTCCTATTCCAACAAGATGATGATATCCATTTAATAAAATGAATAGATCATTTATGATGGATAAGAAAGCTACATTTGAAGAAAAGTATTGAGTATATGATAATGTACAACAGCAATGAACAAGTATAGAATTATGATCATTGCCTATCGTAGAAGAAGAAGATACTATTGTGCCGCCATCTTTAGAAGAAGATCCAAATCAATCTTCTCCATTACCACCAGATGTTGAAAACGCTTCTACGGCAGATAGTTTAGATGAATTCATAAAGCAAGCAGAAGAGATGCATAAACAATCAGAGCAGGAAGATTCTCAAATTGAGATTCCAGTAATCCAATCTCAACCAGCTGAATTGTGAAATGCTACATTACAAATAATAGAAGAAGAATTAAAGCAACTTACTATTAAACAATTGAAGGAAGAATATAAAAATAGGTGATGAAATCGTAATATAGAATATAACAATAACAAAAAAAGTCTTATTAATTTAATACTTGATTTAATTATAAATGGCGCATCACAAGAAGAAACAGACTGAGCAACAGCCTGACAAGATGGATCAGTTGATTAATCTTGTGGCTTGACTTGCTACAGAAATGAAAAATATAAAACAGGAAGTTGATAATTTAAAGAGTTGAAATGTTGAAAATAAAGCCGAAGCGATAGAACCAGATTCTATCATTCAGCCAGATCAATCATCTATATGAAATGTGCAAAGGGAGACACCATATAAAGTAATACCTATTGCAGCAATCAGAAGAGATGAGTCATATGTAAATCCAAAAGATGCACCTAATGGTGGTATAAAAAAGATTTACATGTGAATATGAAGGACGTTTAAGAATAAGGCTGAGGCGACTGCTTATCTTGATAGAGTAAAAGCTAACAATCCTTGACAACAATATGATATCTTTCCTGTGTAATTTTATATTGTATATTTATGTTTTATGTGGAACGAAGTAACAACATGAAATGTTAAGTCTTTGATAAAAGATTGTGAAAAAGTTTTAATCTTTTATATTACTGAGACTTGCAATAAATGTCACTTCTGGATGTCAGATCTAGAAAAACATATAGATGAAATTAATGAAGCATGAGTTCAAATATATATATATGATGCTTCAAAAGATCCAGAAGCTTGTAAAGATCTAAATATTAACTCAGCTCCAACTTTAATATATTATAAAGATTGAGAAGAAGTTAATAGATTAGAAGAAGTTAGTCCATTTGATTTAGTTCGTAAATTATATGAATAATGGCTTGAGCATTTAAAAGATTAGCTGGTAAGCTAAGAAGACAATGACATTCGGCTAAATCAGCCAATGCTATTGCAGCATCTATTGGTAGAAAAAAGTATTGAAAAGCCTGAATGGCTAGAAAGGCAGCAGCATGAAGAAGGAGACATAGATAGTTTTATATTATATTTAATATGATAATGAAAATTACAATCAAAGATTTAGCTCACTATCAAAAAACTTTTAGTGAAGCTATTAAATTTCCTATGGCTATGAGAACAGCTGAGGCTATGGAAAAGTTTCTAAAAGAAACTGATGAAGTTGTTAAACAAGCTATGGAAGATTTCTGATATGATAAAAAGAAACAGGATTTAATAGATGAATTAAATAAAGAAATAGAAGATAAATTTTGAAAGGCTGTAGAGAATAACGAAGTTGATGCTACAAACAAAACTGATGTAGAGGAAATGAAAAAGAAGATCGCAGCTGAAATCAATAGCACAGAAGCTGCTGAAAAAGAAAAAAAGATTAATGATGAATTCTATGCTATTGAAGTAGAGATAAATCCTATAGAATATGTATTAGATGAAAAGTTACCTGGTATATTTAATATATCAATGAGAGATGATAAATCATGAGCAGTAGTATTTAAATCAAAATAATTTATCTTGTAATAAGGATATGATGTCAAAGATAGATACTACTCAAAGGAAATATGATACACTTGTAATTCATATTGATTGATGATTATGAAGATGTATCGCAATGAGTTGAGCTATTACTGAAATAGCAAAACAAAGGCCAGTGAAAGTTATAACTTCTTGGCCATTAGTATTTCGATGAAATCCATATATAGTATCTGTCCATTGATTAGAAGATAGAGATCTATATAGGAATGTTGTAATGTGAAATGATTATATTGAGTTAGAACCATATACAGATCCAGAGTTCTTTAATGATTGAAAGAGTCGATTATATATAGCAGCTAAAATACTAAGTAGATACTGAGAGATAGATTGAATACCACAGCCTTGTTTATTCTTAGCAGAACACGAAAAATTAGATAATCTTCTAGATTGAAACAAGCCTGTGTTGTATCAACCATTCTGAAGTTCTATGCAGTTGAATTGAGCTGATAAAAGTTATAGAAGTATTCCTGTAGAGTCTGCTCAATATATCGCTAACAAATTAATACAACAATGATTTACACCATATGAAGTTATTAAGCCTTGAGAGCAACCAGTGTTAAATTGATGTAAAATATTAGACACACCAGAAATGAGATTCGTTGTAGCATTATGTGCAAGATATCCAGTTCTTTGATGTGATAGTTCATTACATCATGCAGCAAAAGCTTTTTGAAAAAAAGCTACTGTTATATGGGCATGAACAGATGCTGAAAGATATTGATATGATACTAACAATAACTTAAGAGAATTTCCAATGGTGATGCACACTCCTTTAAGACTCCGATTGAATTCTTTTAATGATGATGTTAGTAATCAGTACACAAATAAATTTACACATTGATTCTTGGATAAGGCAATTAAAACATTTATATCATCTTTATAAGCAAATGAAAGTAATAACTGAGAATAATATTTGAGCAAAAAAGGTATATGAAGTAAATGATTTTGAAGATTTATGTGATTTATATGGCGATCTTTATAATGCCGTAGAGGACTATAATACCAAAGAGTTTAACGACGCTCTTAAAAAGTTCGATGATGCTCTTGAAATGGTAGATGCGACCTTGTATTATTTAAGGAAATATGATCTATGAGATATACCACTAGAAGCAGATGAACACCTAGAAAATATCATAGATGAATATAATAAATTCTTAAAAATTATTTATGAAGACTAAACTCTAATATATCAGAAAACCTACGCTCTCAGATAGCGTAGGTTTTTCTGACAACTAAATTCTAAATAATATATTCGAGATTAAGACTACTCGTCTTTTGTAGCCTTAACATAATAAGATCCATATCTGCGGATTAACTCCCAAACACTTCTGTCGAAAGTTCTCCAGTGATCGAATCTACATTTGTCTTGTCCGAAATATTTGCAAACCTTTACAGGTTCTCAATCTATTTCAACAACTGGTCCTCCTACTACAGGAATTCCATTAATAGCTGAACCATTTCATCCAGCTTTCATATCTTCAATTGTACCTTCTCCAGATCCTCCAGCTCCAGCTGAAAAATCTCTCATAGAATGTACTATATGTTCGTGGTCGCTAACTAATTTAGCTTCTTTGAGCGTTTTAACTTCTCATTCATCTATTCAAGAAGTTTTGAATGTCTTAAGCTCAATGTTTAATGTTTCTGCAAAAGCCATTTTCGCGGTCATTTATTAAATAAAAGTGCTAATATATTAGTCGCATCTGAGTTGCGATTAATATTAAATTGGTTGCATCCTAGACTGATGTACTGAGTTTCATATTCTTGCTATATCAATAGTAGTTACAGCTCAATATGCTGAAGATCATTGTCACTCTACTTGGATATAGTAACGTTCATCGTAATCGTTTTCAAGAATAAGTCTAGGATCGACTCATCTCATGTCTGGTTTAACAGCCATAAATATTTCCGTCGATTCAGTTATATTTAATACATATGTTCTTGCAAATGGAAGTCATGTGTTTTCCATAGTTCGTCAAGCTCATTTGTATCTTCATACTCAGTTTTCTATGAATTTTTCTTTGTTCCATTCTTCTGGCCAACATCTGTTGAATACTTCAGGATTTCAATCCACTCGATATTCTCAAGTTTGATATTTAATATCATTTAATTCTGTTGGTCAACTTCAATTATCATAATACAATCAACATCTAATTGAGTGTAATGTTTGAGAGAAAGTTATATATGTACTGAAAGCTATTTCATATATTCATGCTTTTTCGATTGTAATTACTCAATATGTTTTTGGTGCAGCAAATGCATCAGTTCACTTACATACCCAATCTCAAGCTATATATGATTGAGCATCATCAACCATAGTATCTATAGGTTTAAATGCTGAATTTGCACGTGGTAAGAAGTATCTAACAGTTCTATCTTTACAAGATGTAGAAGCTCTTCAAACTTGCCACACACATTTACAATATTGAGGTTTATTATCTTCCTCAGGACAATCGAAATCAACATACCATTTAGCTCAGTTACTTTTTAGTTTTACAATATATCACTGACCATCTTTACATTCATCGGTTGGGAGACTAGGATTTATAAAAGGTCAGTTAGGTCAAGACGGCCTCCATACTAATGTTTGAGGTCAAGCTTCTTCGATATCAATACAGTATAGTCAATCATAAGAACATGATCATTTTACTTTTGTATCTAATGGTCATGGATTATTATCATCTTCTGTTGCTATAACATACTTATCTCAATCATTATTACATATACATGGATCTGCTAATTCTAAACATCAATTATTATTTACCTTAACAAACCATTTTTCTTGAGGTAATCAATTAGAATAAGCTTTTGGATTGTTTAAGAAACTTACAACACAAGGATTTGTAAGTTGCTTTACTGATGGGCAATCTTGAATAAGCTCACATAGTGTAGCATATTTATGATTTCAATCACATTCAGCAACTATGATTCTTCAACAATCAAAATTTGCATCGTCGATTGTATAAGCTTTGCTATCATTATTATAAAATGGGAATAACATATTTATAATTATATATTATAAATCTGAATAACTATTATCAACTCAATACTCAGGTATAACTACATCTTCATTTAACCATTGAGCCATAAGCTCATTAGTTACAGGAACAGTTGATAACTTTTCCTTGAAGACTTCTACTGGTAATCCTTCAGGATTAGTGTTTGAGTTGTTAGCCATAGCATAAGCGATCAAATCTTTTATTTGATCATCGTCTCTACAGTATTGCATTATTTATCTTTACGCATCATAAAAGCATGATATCCTTCATTCCATACAGTAGTTGGCTTGAAGTCAGTATTTGTAATTGGCACTCAAGCTGGTCACTCATATCTTTGAAGGACTCTTGTTGTTTTTGGTGCGGCTGCAGTTGTGTTAGCATTATAAGCTTTAGCAGCCTGTGGATTTGCCTGTGCCACTTGTTTAAGCATAGCTTGCCTTCTGGCCTCAGCTTTCTTTTGACATGGAGCACAAACCATTATTCTTCTTTGTTATCTTCTAAAACTTGTTTTTTAGGTCTTCATCTTTTTGAAACTGAAACATCTTCAAGAGGCATTTCTCAAGCTATTTCAACTTTTAATTGATCTTCAAGTTGCTCTTTACTTAGTTCTCATTTCATATTAACTCTAACCTTTTCGCCAGTCTTGGCGTTAATAAATGATTTAAGCATCTTCTTCTTTATTATCAGATTTAAAATCATATCAACAATCTGGACAAGTATCTACTTTGTCACCACTCCATCAACATTCTGGGCAAGTTACAGTAGATGATTCTCATTCAGATTCTGGAGCTGGCATTAAATCAGGATTAGCATTACAAATTAGTTTATGTAATTCTGCTTCATGCCTCCATAAATCTTTTAATATGGTACCTTTAATATACGAAGCTTCTTCTTGAAGTCAATACTCAAGTAGATCATCTATACAATGAGAGTATTTATCTATATCATGAATGATATCAACTCTCATATCATTTAGCTTCGTAATTCTAAATGTATCAGGATTTTTTCTAGGTCACATTATTGCACAATCTTCCATAATGTTTTTTATATATTATAAAGAGAATGGGATATTAATTTGTCATCATTGAGTTCTTCTATCAAGCTCTGTTCATAATCAAGTTCTTCATCATACCTGAGAAGGATCAAATCAATTATATTGGCTTTGAGTCTGAGCAGGTTGAACACTTGGTTGTACTGTTGGTTGAATATTAGGTTGAGCAGTAGGTTGAGATTGTTGAGAAGCTTGTCAATTATCTCACCAATATCATAATTGTTTTCAAACATTTATCAATGCTTGTTTTGCAGAATCGTCAAATGAATCTGGATTGTCAAGGTATTTATTTAACGCTTGATCAAATAATTGTCACCTTGTAGTTCATCAAGGTAATGTTTTATTTCTTTGACTTTCATACCATCATTGATTGTCTGCTTCGTACATTTGCATAGATTTATTAAATTCGTCTTGAGTCATTCAAGTATGAGTAACTCAATTAGGATCTACATAAGTAGATGGTTGTTGTTTAATAGCTCATGAATTCCAAGTACGTAATCATCATGATCTAGAACCTCATCATTTAGAACCTCATCATCAATTAGAGCTTCATCATCAATCAGTTTTTGGAGTCTCTTGTTCTGGAGATGGTTCTTCTGTTTTTGCTTTAGATGGAGTTGGTGTGTATCATGGTGTTATATTTCATATATTATTATATTGTCATCATAGAACTTTAGTTCGTTCTGACAAATCATTATTTAATTTTCAGAGTTCACTTTCTATTGAATTTTGTGATATTTGTCAAATCAATCATCATTGAGATGTCCTTGAATTAGTATAATTATCAAGAAGTTTTCTATGAAAATCCATATCTTTTTTGATTGAAGCTATTTCTTTTTTAGCAATATCTTTAAGCTTTCAATCTCAATATTTTTTATTTCGATTATCTGATGCATATCTATAATGATTTAATGTATTAATATCTGTTTGATTTGGCATAGTTCATTTTTGTAACGCCTCCTCAACTCTTCTTTGATATTTAGCTAATTGGCTCATGTTATTTTCTCTCGCTGATAATATATCGTTTAAATTAGCCATTATTAGATTATGTTAAATAATAAATTACAATGATATATTTCCTTTGTATTTTGCAAGTGGTTTTTTAGTAGCCGTTACTGTTTTTTTCTTCCAATTTCTGTATCTTTGATATACAGTTCTTGGATCATTTCAGTATCCAAACTGATGAGTAGCTTCCCAAAGTTCAGCATCTGTTGTAGCATCAGCTGGAGCTTTTGGTTGCTGTGGCATTCTTTGTCATACCTGAGCATTATTCTGTTGAGGTTGTTTTTCTCTCATCTCAATAGTATAATCAACAGGTACTCAGTCTTCTCTAGTTCAATTAAATGATCAATATTTTACTCAACCATCTTCCCATTTAGATGGAGAATTCTTGTATTCATTATATACTTTAAGTTTCTTCTCTAATGGTACTTCAGTTCTTCATACATTAGTAAATCGATCATCTGGTCATTTACTGCTTCGCATTTTAGTCATATCATACTTATTAGCTTCTTTTATATCATTGTATAGATTTTTCGCAGTATTTATTAGATTAACCATTTTTGTAAATATATTAATTAAAATAATGGTTTTCATTTTTGTTCTCATCTCACTAATCATTCTTTATAGAATTCTTCACGTGGAAGTGATAGTATTTGATATAGTTCTTCAAGAACTCTTTTATTCAATACTTCCTTCCATCATCGTTGTTCAATCATAAACTTAAGTTGCTCATGAGGTGTTTGTAAATTTCAGAAGAATCTATTTAAATTGTCGTGAGATATTTCTGGAACTGTAATTTTATTTTGTTTATCATCTGTATTATAATTTTTACTATTACAGCGTCAGATTATATGGTGTATATTTTTAGCCGTTTTGTCTTTTAGCAATACAAGTTTATATTGTTTTCAATTAACATCAGTGATCCTTTCTACCTTGTTTCTGTGTCACATGTTTCTGTTAGGTTAGAATAAATATCATCTAAAAGTCATTATATATATTTTTAATATCAATATAAGCTTTTAGTATTATTAAAGTATGTTATAATTTCTTGATCGCTTCTTGCTGTTTCTTCAGCAAGCACATCTGATAAATACAAATAATAATCAGGATTCTGTGCAGTAGTAAATACTGCTTTATCATTTAGAGCATCTTCAGGCAATTGTCACATACTTGTACGTTGATCATTAAGATAAAAGAACATTTCATTATCTTCTGTAACTCAATATGCTGTATAATACCACGTGTTTGGATTTGTTGTTACATACGTCTTAGGCCAACTTCAAGTAATGTGATATTGGAATGATTGTTTTGATAATGGATTAGAATGATCATAATTATATGTTATTCATCAATAATACACCAAAGGCAATTGCATATGTTTTCATGTAAGCTCTCATCATCACATAAACCATAAACTTATAAATTTAGGATACACAGCTTTATGATAACTTACAACTCAATTGGTTGTATTGTTTTTATTATATCAACGTCATAATGAATTAAATTCTCATTTTGAAGTTATTACATAATTTCATGCACTATCTCACAATTCATTCATTTTAAAATACGCTCTTGTAGTATCTCTAACATCTCGACTATATTTTTCTTGACTACCATCTTTATAACATACTATATTATATGGAATAGAATTCCTATATATTATTCAAGATGATAACTCCATATTCTATTTTAAATGTGCTAAAAAGTCTTTACGTTGCTCAGCTATTGCATCTGTAAAATTTTTAGTGATCTCACTAATTTTATCTGTATTCTCTTTATGTATATTTTTTATAGTTTTAATAGCATAAATAGCTAAGCCTATAGCAATAAGAGCTACAATTACTGCTATTGCAAGATAAAATCATCTTTCACTTGCACTACCAGCATTAAGGATATTTCACACCGTGTCCGCTACGTTTACATCCGTAGTCACAGTATGTGATGTTTCCATGTTCTATTAATATATGAAATAAAATTACAATGGTAACTTTTTATTTATCTCAGGATATTCTTTACGAAGAGCTTGAGATAATGATACTACTCATTGTTGAACATTTGAAGCTTCTGTATTGTAGTATTTTTTTAATACTTCAAGTACGGCAGCATATACATTTATTTTCTTTAAACGTTCAGGATCAATTTTAGCATCTTCTTTTATATAGAGTACCCAATATCTATAATTGAATTTTAATTTTTTCATTATAGAATTTGATACATAGAATCTACTTTTGCGTTTATTAGCATCGTTAGGTCTCCAAGAATTTATGAACCAAAATCAATTCTTATCCCATCAAACCAAAGCAATACAGTGTCAACTTGTCGGCTCTGTTGGTACTGTCTTTACTTCTCACGCAGACATTTCATTTCGCATCTTTTTATCTCCTTTCACACACCACACGATAGGACATCATTTATAAATGTAACGTTTTAATAACTCTAATCATTTATCATCTTTAGTCCAATCTTGTGTAGCATATCAATCGAATTTAACTAGATCTCATTTCTCAACGGTCTTGATTCCTTGTTTTAAAGCTGTTGATACAGCTTTTTCAACATAATCTCAACCATCATAAGATGTAGTTGAATGTCACATTTTACCCCATAAATCATGTCGGTCTGGAGTAAGAATGTTTTTATTCGTTGGTTTAACTCATAATTTCTTTACATTAAGAATTTGAGTTGAATGTGATGTTCACATAGCTGTACATGAACCTAGAGATCATTGGTTTGATGTTTCATATATCCATTCACCTAAAGAGAAGAACTCTGGTAGCTTAATAGAATAATCTAACTCAACAGCTTCTTCAGCTTTAAAATCAGTTGCCTCTGCCATATCTTCAGGCAATGTAAGACATCAAGGATCATTAGGAAATAATTCAGCCATCGTGTTTGTTTATAATGTAAAACTAACTAGCCCCAACCTAGTTAACTATAGAATAAGAATAAAATTGTAGAATGCAATAGAAAAAGAGACTGAGTGATCAGTCTCTTTTTATATTATTAATTTGTCGGATATAATTTAGTCCATGAACTATCTGGCAATACTGGAGTATTTTTTAATGGACGAATCGCATATCAACGTCACTTTGGTGAGTATGCACTTTGCCATATTGTAGACAATATATATAAATTATATCATTGAGTGGAATCACCACTATATGAACCGCTTGTCCAAATTGCTCATATATTACCAGTAGTAGCAAACTGTCAATCTTGATTATAATATCATGCTCATGGCAATAATAAACATTTTTGTATTATATCTCATCATGAGCTACTTGTCCACCATCAAATAGATCTACTGCTTCAAAGATATGTAAACATAGTTAATTCTCAAGGTGACATAATATGGAAGCCTGTTGGACATGGTCATCTTCTAGCATCATTTGTTGAAGTTTGATTTCACCACAAATCTAGATTTGGAGTTATCTCCCAAGTTTGAGAACCAGTGCTTGGCACTTGAATAAATGTTGAACTACTATAGTAATTTCCTGGTCAATAATTACTACTGTCTACTAATGTAGAGCTAGTAGTTAATGTTGAGTTATATGGAAATCCATAGTTATTTCACCATTGATAGAACCTTCAAGCATTTGCTGCTGTTACAGTATCGCCATAATTCCATACAGTAGTTGCTCATAAGTTTTTATCAGCAAATGTATATGTATATTGTGTATCTGGTGCTCCATTAGTAATTTTATACACTACAGATATTAATCATAGATTTTGATTCCAATAGGCTCATATTGTTTGAACTGGAGTAGCACTCGGCCATATTTTGGTTGATCATTGGTATACTTCACTAACTTCAGTATTTCAAAGATAGATTTTACTAGGTTCTGATTCTCATACAAATAATCACATATTTATATTTGTTATTAGATAAAAGATTATTTATTGAGGAATAACTAATGTTATTATATTATTAGCAGTTCAACTAGCAGGTGCTGTTGTAGATGCTTTTATTACATATTGTCCATCTCAAGTTACTACATTAGGAACATTTCCAGTTTGTCCATTCACTGAGAGGACTCATTTATTGATAATTACATCAGAAACCATTCAGGTCATTCATCATCGAAGATTATCATTTGATGGATCTGATCGATCTTGTTGATTTGAGCTAGTTTTTATAAATGTATTTGAATAATACTCTCAAGGTCAATATCATGTAGTATCTATTTTTATATTACTTGTAGCGAATCATCCTCCGTACGAAGGAAAACCATAATTATTTCATCGCTGATATAAATTACCACAATTAGCATAACTTAATGTATCTCAATCATTATATACTGTTGTAGCTCATAAATTTTTGTCTGTTATTGTGATCCAATTATCTCAATCTGAACTTATTGATATAAGTCATAATGTAGAATTATAATATATTCACGCTCATGTAGCAGTTGAACTTCAGTCATATAATGTAGTCCATGAATTATCTGGGATTACTGGTTCATCTTTAAATGGGCGAATTGCATTTCAATAAACACGCCGATGTTGACTTATAGTAAAGTAAGTATCAAAATAAACATAATCAGCCTTATAAACAGTATCTCATGGTGTCGAGCACCGATATTCAGCCCATCTACCATCATTACTTCTATTACCAGTATAAGATAATGATCATGCTTTAGGCATTTTTAAATATATCAATAAATCGCTAACAGACAATCAAAGATCAGTTATTATAAATTTTTTTAAATTAGTAAATTCTAATCTTGTAGGTATATGAAATCATTTTTGACAAGGTCATTTTATTGCCGAGTAATCATCTAAAAATTCTAATCATTCTCAAACTTTGGCATTAATTGCACTATCTGTTGAAATTTCAATACCTTTTCAAGCATTAATAATTACATCACCAGATTTTCAATTAACAGATAAAACACTATTATTATTTATAGCATTATCAAGAGTTACTACTCAAGTTTTTTGTCATCGAAGATCTCTATTGTTTGAACTATCCCAATTATTATTTCAAGTTATAAACGTAGAAGAATTATAATAATTTCAAGGTCAGTAATTAGTTGCATCAACCTGTGTAGATGAAGTGTCAACTGTTCACGTCCGTGGGAACATATAATTATTTCATCGTTGAAAATATCAACCACAATTAGCCTCACTTAATGCATTCCCATAATTATATACAATTGTAGCTCAAACATTTTTATCTGCTATTGTTACCCAATTTATTCAATCAGCAGATATAGATATTAATCATGATGCTGCACTATGAAATATTCATGCACCAGTTGCTACACTACTTCAATCATATAATGTTACCCAAGAATTATCTGGCATCACAGGATTATCTTTAAATCAACGTATAAGCAGACCATCTCCCTTATTTTGTTGATCATTTCGGAAAAGTTGTGATGATCCAAAGAATATACATAAACCTTCATCATCATCATAGTTACTACAAGATCGGTAATAACCATTTGATCACTGATTAATAGCATCAGATGATGATAAATCACGACGTCACCCAGTAGGGAGCTTTAGATAAATATTTATAGTTTCTCCATTAGATGCCATACCAAATGTATTTTTAAGTATATTTCACAAAGCTACAAATTCTTGGGTAGTAGGTATATGGAATCATTCAGGACAAGGTCATCTCATAGAACTATAATCATTATAAATTCACATTTCTATTCATTCTCCAGCATTATATTCTTTCACTGTTACATCTCAAGTTTTACCATTCACGGATAACACTCCTGTATTTGAGATAGCATTATCTAACTGCACTACTCATGTTACTCATCATCGGAGATTTACATTTTCAGAAGAATCTCGAGGATTCTTTGATATATATGTATTACTATTATAATAATTTCAAGGTCAATAATTACTAGCATCTACCTGTGTGCTAGATGTTGTTATGCTTCAAGTAAATGGGAACATATAATTATTACCCCACTGGAAGTATCAACCACAGTTAGTTTCACTTACTGTATCTCAGTTATTCCATACCGTTGTGGCTCATAAGTTCTTGTCTTGTATAGTTATCCAAGTCTGTCAGTCTGAACTAAGACTTATTAGTCAATCTGAGCTACTCCAGAATATTCATCAGCTTTCTATACTTGTTCAATATAACTTTGTCCAAGATGATGTAGGTACAGTAGGGGAGTTCTTAAAACAACGGACAGAGTGGGCTCGAGTAAGACTGCTAGAATTTTTTGGATTAATATTAGTCGAACTGAATATTATTTCGTAAGCGTTATTTGCACTGTCACGAGAAGAAGACCAATAATGTCCGTTAGCACCTTGACCGTTAACACTAGCATATCAGCTACGATAACCAGCAAAAGGTAACTTCAGAGCTATTCAAAAATTAGATCAATCTGCACTTCAACCTCATAATGCCGTCCATATATTATATATTGCTTGCCATTCTGTATACAATGGTACGTGGAACCCACTAGGTGCTGGTCATCTCATAGCTGAGTAGTCATCATAAGTTCATATTTCTATTCATTCTCCAGCATTATATTCTCTCACTGCTACATCTCAAGTCTGTCCATTTACACTAAGTACACCTGTATTTGAGATAGCATTATCAAGAGTATATGTTCCAGTGGTGTCTCACCACAAGTCATCGTTAGCGACTGAAGACCAATCATTGCTAGAAATAGTAATAAATGTATCACTAGAATATGGATTAGTTGGTCAATAACTTGAAGCATCTACTTGTGTAGAAGAAGTATTGCTAATAGTTCAAGTTGATGGGAATCAATAATTATTTCACCATTGATACATATTTCACATATTTTTTTGTGTTAATGTATCTCAATCATTATAGACAGTTGTAGCTCATAGGTTTTTATCCATCATTGTATATCCAGTAGTACCATTTGTAATAGAGATTAAACCATCGGATTGATTCCAGAATATTCAAGCACTACCTAATGTACCTTGAACTACAGTCCAAGTTGAGTCTGGAGTTACATAAGAATCTTTGAAACAACGTACTGGGAATCCAAATGCACGACCACTGTTAGCATCCGTGCGCGCATTAGACGAACTCAGATAGAGGTCATATGCATTAGAATTTGACGAAAAAGCAGAAGACGACCAATAGTTACCGTCTGTTCCCTGACGGGAGATGGACGCATTCGAGTTAACACGGGTACCAACAAACGGCATATGAAGATTTATTCTCCAGTTGGCTCAAGTAGTTAGAGAAAGTGAAGTCATTATAGTTTTTAATCATTGCCATTCATCTATTGATGGTACATGGAATCCATCTGGTGATGGTCACTTTCTTCAGTTGATTGTTACGTCTCCGATTGAGATTCATTCTCATGCATTATATTCAACTACTGAATCATCTACATACTTCTTCGTTGCTGGATTATAATCTCAAGTCGGCGTGAATGCAGTTGTGTTATCTTTAGCAATATAATTACTCATATCTCATCATCATCCAACTTCATTCCAGTTAGTTCAATCATAAACCTTAACAACATCATTAGTTGTGTCATAATAAACATCTCACTCAACAGGATTAGAAGGTTGAGTTGTTGTTATTGATGAGGCTTCTCATGCATCTATGGTTACATCTCACGTTTGTCAGTTGACCGAAAGGACTCATATGTTATTTATAGCATTTTTTAATGTTACTACTCAGGTCTCTCATCATCGTAGATTATTATTTATATTTGAACTCCAATAACTACTTCAAATATTATATATATCACTTGAATAATAATTTCAAGGTCAGTACCCTGAAGTATCTACATCAGTAGAAGAAGTTTTACTAATAGTTCAAGTTGAAGGGAATCAATAGTTATTTCACCATTGATACATATTTCACATATTATCTTGAGTTAGTGTATCTCAGTCATTATATACAGTTGTAGCTCACAGATTTTTATCCATAATTGTATATCATGTATTGCCATCTGTGATAGATATTAATCATAGAGATTGATTCCAGAATATTCAAGCACTTCATAATGTTCATTGAACTACTGTCCAAGATTGATCTGGTGTTACATATAAATCTTTGAATCAACGAATTGTGCAGCTGTCAGATATATCGAATCTATAATCTGCTCTAACTCACGTTATGCTTGAACCTAAATAAAGAAGGTTTACTTTTTGGCTTTCTCAATCAAAATATGGAGAAACAGACCAATAATAACCGTTAGATCATTGGTTATTAACGTCTGGAGATTGATACCATCAACGGTTACCAGCGAATGGCATATGAAGATTTATTCTCCAGTTATCTCAAGTAGTTAGAGAAAGTCAATCCATTATAGTTTTTAATCATTCCCATTCAGATCTTAATGGTATATGATATCATTTAGGTGCTGGTCATCTCATAGCTGAATAATCATCATAGGATCAAAATTCTATTCATAATCATGCATCAATATTAATATCTCCAGTTTGTCAATTTACTGAGAATACTTTACCTAATTTCTGTTCTTCTCAGTTTATTATTAATTTTTCTGCTATCATGTGTAATTATTTTTAAAATGATAAAATTATACTAATATTTATTATACTATCATGATTCTCCTCATCATCATTGATCCACCGCAAACCATTCTCAATTTATTAATGCATCAATTGCATCTTGACCAAAGCCTCAAAACATAGTAGTAATTTCTTGTTCTGTCAAATTTGAATCAAGATATCAGTATAAATAATCACCATATACAAATTGATATACTTTTCAATACGCATCAGGTCTTGGCGCAGCAGAGCTTGGCATTTCTTGCATTGGCACATTACCATTCTCATAATAATATTCAGCATAATCTTTTGGAGCCTTATTTAACTCAGCTAGTATAGCATCAGGTGCAGGTGTCAATTGTATTAATTCTTCATATGATATTGGACTAAAATGGCTATCAACAATAATATACAAATTTCCATCACTCTCTTTACTTGCAGGCAATGCGTCGTATTCAGCTTGAGTTTTGAAGTATGATTGCTTTCATCATGATTCTACTGTGACATGTCAAGTCTGTCCATTTACACTAAGCACTCCTGTATTAGTGATAGCATTTTCAGTAGTTACTATTCAGGTTACTCATCATCGGAGATTATTATTATTAGAACTATCCCAATTGAATGGAGATGAAGAACGATTTATAAATGTTGAACTAGAATAATAATTTCATGGTCAATATGCACTTGCATCAACTTGTGTTGATGAAGTTGTTATAGTTCAATCCCATGAGAATCAATAATTGTTTCATCGTTGATAATATTTACCACAATTAGCTTCACTTAATGTATCTCAACTATTCCATACTTGTGTAGCTCATAAGTTCTTATCTGAAATAGTTATCCAAGTTTGTCAGTCACTACTTAATGATATAAGTCAGCCTACAGAACTCCAGAATATTCCACCTGCTTCTATACTTGTTCAATATAGCTTTGTCCAAGTAGATGTAGGTATTACAGGTTTATTCTTAAAACAACGAACCGATAACCCGTGAGTATTGGTGCTGATGTCTTGCGGAATAACACGGGACAAATATAAGCGTAAGCAATACGAATTATTGGTACTTGAACGGTAAGAAGAAGACCAATAGTAACCGTTGGAACCCTGATCGTTGACATCAGCAGACGAGTAGTAACGGCGACCAGCGAAAGGCAACTTTAAAGCTATTCCAAAGTTAGTTCAGTCAGTACTTCATCAACCTAAAGCTGTCCATATATCATATACAGCTTGCCATTCAGTAGTTAATGGTACGTGAAATCCACTAGGTGCAGGTCATTGCATAGCTGAGTAGTCTTGAACTGTTCAGATTGAGATTCATTCTCATGCGTTATAACTTTCTCATTCAGAACTTATAACTCCATTCTTAATAGTAATTCAATCTCATGCTGTTAATGCATCTTGTTTTCAATTGAATGTAGCAAAATCTTCTTTCTTTAAATATCAATCTTTACTAGCACTTGCTGCTCACAATTTAGTTTTAATAGTAGCCGTAGTTTCGTCTCAAGTATTTGTTCAAGATAAATTACTTAACTTAGTTCTTTCAGTTCATGTTAAGAATAAGTTATTAGATCATTGAGTAATACTATCTGAATTATCTGTTGTCTTGTTAAAGTAGTTTGTTAAATCTACTGTTCAAGATAAAACATCCCACGCACTACCATTCCAAGCTACATTATCTCAAGCCTTGATTCAATGTTCTGAATCTGCTTGTTCAATATTCCAGACATCTCATGTAACTTGTCAGCTTGTTGGAAGTTGAGAATATGTTGTTTTTGATCATTTGTATCTATATACTGAACCAAGAGCAGTATTAATAGCAGAACTAACTTGAGAAGCAGTTTGATATCAACTTGGATTAGAAGCATTATAAGGCGTAAATCATAATGCAGTAGTTACATCAGAAGAATTAATTCATGTAATAAATCATGAATCATTGTTAAGATCTGATGTGTTCTCTGGAATTGTTGGTGCTCATACTATATCTTCCCAATTTACAATAATAGTACCTTCAGCATCTGTGATCAGATAATACTTTCAATTGTTTTTTTCTGCTGGACTTAAAGCATCATATGCATCCTGAGTGATAGGTATCATCTCAGGTCATACAATGTCCCAAGAAGTCCCATTATAAATCTTTAACATCTTCGAAGATGATGTAGAATCATACCATGCCATTCATAATGTTGGATTGCTTGGGGCAGTATTCGACACTCTAACAACATTTAGATTATCGATTTTCTCGATAAGTTTGTTTGAGTTGGTTAAATTTGCCATATAAAATTCTAATTACGTAATTAAAATAGAATGGGTATTGGGCATTGAGCCCAACACCCATTTATATTATTATATTATTCCAAGTCAAGATTAAGAACTTTTTTTGTTAATAATCATAACTTCCAAAGTAGCAGTTTCTGCTTCACTAGAAGTGAATGTACATTTACCTGCTTCAACATATTTTTCAAGTGCATATCCATTAAGATGTCCACTCTTTTCAACAAATGAAATATGAGAAGTAGTTGTAATGTTTTCGTTATTTAATACAGTACTTACTCAGTTAAGAGTTACATCAGCAAAGTATACATTGATTGGTAATGAACCAGTTGCTCATTCAACAGCAACAACTCTATCTACCAAATCGTTGTGAGCTGAAGCGATAGCAGCAATAGCTGATTTATTGTTAGTTTCAGCAGTTGCAATAGTTACATTGTCAGCAGCTGTTACAGTCAATTTGTCATCAGCACCTTCAGCGATTGTGTTAGATACATAAGTTGAATCACCTGGCTGTAATGCAGTAGCACCAGCAGCTGCTCAACTTCTAATATCTGACAAATCATTAATAGCGTCTTGCTTTCCAGACCAAGTATCTCTTAGATTTGTAGAGTCAGCCAAATCTTTGATATCGAAGTCTGAAGCAGATTGATCACCAGTGTTAACTCCACTTGTATTATTTAATTTAGTTCTTTCAGCAGAAGTTAAGAACAAGTGACTTGATCCTTCAGTGATGTCATCTGAGTCATCAACTGTTTTGTTGAAGTAATTGCTTAGATCAACAACTCCAGCTAATGGATCCCAAGCTGAACCATTCCATGCTACGTTAGTTCCAGCGTCAAATACTGGAGCAGTAGTATGAGCAGCCTCTACATTCCATACATCACCAACTGTATTTCCACTTGCAGGAAGATCACTATAATCAGCAACGCTTCCTTTATATTTATATACAGAACTTATTTCTGATTTAGTTGCATATGTGCTAGCAACTTCTGTCTCGAAATCTGATAGATCACTAGCAACATCTGCGATTTCACCCATTACAGTGCTACCAGCAGGAACTGTACCGATTGAATCTGATACTGCATCAACTTTATCATCAACATTTCCAACTTCAGCCATAACATTTGAACCAGAAGGTACTGTACCAATTGAATCTCTTATGTCTTGTAACTCTTGTCCAACGTCAGAACCTGCAGGAATAGATCAAATCTTTCAATCGATTTCTTCAATTTTGCTAATGAGTTTGTTTGAGTTAGTTAAATTTGCCATGTTTTAATAATTATAAATGATTTAAAAATGCGTTTGGCTTTGCTTTAGAAAGCCTTAATCTAACGATACCATTCTCGTTTTCGCTAGATCTTATGGTGATATATCATTCTCATACATAGAATTCTATAACACCATTAGGAGTTCAACTTAGCCATGTAGGAGTAGCATCAGTTGCTGAATCAATCCAAGAATTTTCTACAGTAGTTTCTTTATCTCAATCCATTTGGACTAATAAGAATCTAACGATTTCTGGATTGTCCTCAGCTAGCTGTTGTGCAGTCTCTATAGCTTCATTTAGAGTCTCCAACATTTCATTGTACTCTTCTCTGATCTCTTTTAGTTCTTCTAATATTTCAGGTAAGTCTTCGGCAATGTCTGAGAGAGTAATTAATTTCCAACGTCTACCATCGTAGTATGGTATAACTCAAGCTACAAGATCGCTTGGGCAATGAAATATTAAATCCTCAAGAGCTAAGTCTCAAAATTCATAAGATCCATACATTATATTATTATCTTAGAATATAAAACTATCTCTGTTGCCAATGAGAATTACCAAAGTTAACTAACCAAGTTTCAAAGTTTTGTCAGTCAACTGTAATATTAGCAGTAGAAGGAAGAGATACTGCAGTCTCTGCAGTTATGTTCTTTGCGGTAACTTGTCAAGCAAATGTTGCTGGTCAAGTAACTCAAAGTGTTCATCATACTGTAACATTGTCAGATAAGTCTACAGCTCAGTCGAATCTTTCTACAGTTGTAGATCCTGTCAGCTTTGCATTTTTAATGGTAGCTGTATCAGTAACTGCTAAGCTGTTTGATTCAATTCAACTATCAAATGTAGCTTTTTCATTAAATGTAATAACAGCAGTGACATTATCTATTTCAGCAGTAGTTACATCAAGATGATTAACTGTTGCTTTATTAGATACATTAATTTCATCAACATCAACTCATGCAGTAAATGTGTTTTTACCAGTGAATGTTGTAGGTCAAACAAAGTTTGTAACATCCAAAGTTTCTATATCTGCTTTGTTGATTGTTGCTTTATCTGTAACTGTTAAGTCATCAGCTTCTACTCAACCACTAACTGTAACTTTTCAATTAAATGAAGTTGGTCAAGTTACACCAGTAATTTTAGCATTTGTTATTTCTGCTTCAGCTATTGTAGCCTTACCAGTTACTTGTAAATCTTTTGTTTTAGTAGTATTACCTACTTCAAGATTTTCTTGTATCTTTGCGCTTTCCTTTATAACAGGATCAAAGTATACTTCACCAAGACTTACTTCAACATTACTAAGATCTAATCTTTGTAATCATGCCATAAACTCTTGGAACTTATATGGATCAATAGCAACAGTCCATTCATGTTTATATGGATGGCTTACTACTAAAGGATCTATACCTAGATAAGTAATTACATCAGCAGGTGCTGAATAATACTGTTCTTGCCAATCATTTGCTGAACAAGGAGCGGTAGAAGTAGGACTTTTAACATTTATATATGTAGCGTTAGTAGCTGCTATACTTTGATTAGCATTAATGTAAATATCTCATCTTGAGAATTTGTTAGAAACAGATTCACATTGTGGAATATATACATTTTCTACCCATTCATCAAAGTTATTATAAGTAGTATCTACGATAACTTTAGTAGATAATCATTTAATAGAAGCATCTTGTCTAACGTTCCATCACTTTAACATAACGATATTATCGTTCAATTCGCTTATAACTTGTTGTTCATTTGTTACAGCTTCACTTGCAGCATTAGCAGCAGTAGTAGCTTCTTGAACAGCAGTAGTAAGACTTTCTAATTTGACATCATTAATATTGTCGATTTGATTTTGTAATTGTTGATCCTTAGATCTTAATCCTGATATTGTAGGACTAACTTGTAGAGCTTCTTCAACATCAACCTGAGGAACTAATTCTAGGTCTGCGATTGATATCTCATGCTCTTTATTACAATCATCATACGCCATCAAAACTGTTTCACTTGAAGGTTTAACATTACAAGGTTTTGATACATTACTCATTTTTAGAGTCAATTATGATATAAAATTAACAATGATATTCATATGGTACTCATAAATTAGCAACCTTATGAACAAATATCTGAGCTTCAGATCAAGTATTCCATATTCATGTTGGAATACTGAATGTAAAGTGTGCGCCTCTCGTTGCACATCAAGCACTAGGTTTAAAGTATGGGGCTACTATAACTAGGCTACTTACTGGTATAGTCAAAGTTTTTGTATATGTGTAGTATTTAGCAGCTCTAATTACTACATCACTTCGACCATTTCATCAGAAGCATCTATCAGGATTTTGCAAATTGAATACATAATCCTGTGTAGTTCTGTTTGTAGAACCACTTGAATCTTCTCAAGTGTCTGAATCATAATAACTATGATTGTGACTAAAAGTATATTTATACAAGTTTTGAGAAGCTTCCGTTTTATCGTCAATAATTCTTCACCTTAAATTATCTTTATCGTATACAACAACTCATGCTCTGTGTGACCATACATTCATAGGAGTGTTCTCTGACACATCATCTAATCATATAGTCATATTAAATTCAATAGTATATAATCATGAGTCTTCTCAGTTCTCTCAATGAATCATAATAAAGTTTGTATCTTTATGTAATTCAACTCATGGAGTTGTATTCTCTTCATCTCGTATTAACTGTGTGTTATTTACAAACATATTATTTTGAGTTCATACTGGAACATAAGTTACAGCATCAGCTCATTGAGCATTATTGAATGTTCTAATTCAATCAGATCATAATCAGAATAATATATTAGTATCCTGATTTGGTGCATAAGACGCACCATTACCAGATATAGAGAATAATCAATATGAAGGTCTGAAAAGATTTTCTATTGCATTACCTATACAAACTGTCTTTCATTGATTGTCCTCATAATTAATATATGATTTTATATTTACAGGTCAGTTTAATGTTGTTGTATCATTTACTGTAAGATTCTCTGTTGTGATATTGTTTGATACATTAATGTCTGGTGCGTTTATAACATCATTAAATGTAGTATCTCATTCAACAATATTTAGTTCTACATTTCAATTAAACTCAACTGGTCAATTAAATGTAGCTGTTCATCATTCTTGAACAAGTGTTGATACATTTAAATTTGTTATTCATCATTCTTCAGCAGACATTCATGCAAATTGCGTATCACATACCATTTCTTCTATACAAGCTTTTTTGATATGGGCCCATTCTCATTCTAAACGTTTTGTGTTTAGCTCAGTTTGAACATTAACAGTTCAGAATTCTGGAATTACATCAACAAAGTCTGTGTCGCAAGTCATCTTGTTTATACATGCAGTATCGATGTTTGCAACGTCGGCATCAACTTCATGAGCATCCAAAGTTCAAGTTAACTCAGCATTTAAGAATGTAGGCTTTCAAGTAAAGTTTGTATCGCATGTCATTTTATCAATGCACGCATCTCAAATATGTGCGCTTTCTCATTCAAGAGTTTTTACAGTAGCTGTGTTTCATACAGTTAAATTCTCTTGGATTGTTACACTTTCCTTTATCGTTGGGTTGAAGTAGACATCTCATAATGTAACGTCAACATTAGATAAGTCAAGAGAGTTTAATCATGCTATCATATCACTAAGCTTATATGGATCTATAGAGATAACCCACTCATGTTTATATGGATGGTGTACCTGTACAGGATCTATTCATAATATAGCTTGTACATCTGATGGTGCAGAATAATATAACTCTTGCCAATCATTTGCAGATAAAGGATTCTTTGAGTTATAAGACCTTATACATACATATACGGCATTAGTAGCTCAAACGTTTTGGTTAACATTCATATAGATATCTCATTGAGTATATTTATTCTCCAATGATTCTCATTGAGGAATATAAACATTCTCAACCCAGTCTGAGAAATTTAGATAAGTTTCATCTATTATCACATTTCTCAAAAGACTATTTATCTTTATGTCTTGCCTTGTGTACATTCACTTTAATAAAGTGATATTGTCACCAATCTCAGAGATAACAGTATTAGTTTGATCGATTTTTTCCTGCTTGTCTTCACAACAAGCCTCTACGTTATCAAGCCTTCTACCAATAGATCATTCAGATTCATCTCACAACTTATTATTAATTGAATCAATTTGTGACTGTAACTGTTGATCTTTAGCTTTTAATTGTTTAACAGCTAAACTTTTATTGATATCGCACTCGAGATCGTAGATATTGGAATTACAACAATCTGTCATCTGCGCATCAAGAATTAAATAAAAGCACTTTATCTTTTTGTTCCAGGCTTCTTAACAGGGAAGAATGTAAATTTCTTGTCCTTATTAGGATTATATCCAAGTAAATAGATATAACCTGGCTTCGGGTTCTTTAGTGGGGAGTAATCGATATCGCTCAGGTCGGTGAGTTTTTCAACTCCCCAAAGTCCTTCAGTTTCGTCTATGCCTCATAAGGCAATAGAACCATCTGGCATAACAGCCTCCTTTGGTGGAAGTATGTATTTATTCGTTGACATCGTGTCTATATATTTACAAAGTAAATAACTTTTATTCTAATCACTCAGCTTTTAACTTAGCATGATATTGATTATAAGCTTCAACCAATTCGTTTGTTGGTTGTATTATTTCATCAGTTTCTGGATTTCTGAATACTTTATAATCTCAATCATCTACAGTTTCTAACTTAGTAATATCTATTCAATTTATCACAGTCTGTAATCATCAATTATCTCATTGTCATCATCATGAATTACTTCATCATCATGAGCTACTTCATCATCATCTTGAATAAGATCATCATGATCATCAACTAGACTGTCTGCTATAATATGCAGCCTGAGCATTTGCTAAATTTGCATTAGCAATTGCCTGTTGTGCATTAGCTTCCATCTGTGCATTATTTGCAGATATGCTTGCTAATGTAGAAGGCACTTGTGCAACATTACCATATAGATTAGCAATGTTTTGATCAGCGTTACTTCTTATTTGCATATTTTGAGCAGTAGCATTATTTTGTGCCGCTATTCTTGTAGCAGCTGCTGCTGCTGGATTAGTTGATAAACCAGCCGAACCAGATATAGCTCATCATGCCTGTATAGCAGCTTGTGCACTATTAGCGGCCATCATCTGATTTGCAGCATCTTCAGTATGTTGTATAGCATCTCTATACGCATTCATCATTAACTCTCAGGCTTGTCAAAGATTAACTTTTTCATTCTCTAATACATTTCTACTATTTAATGCAGACTGATATCTCTTGTTTCTAGATTTCAAGTCTGGATTTAGATTAGCAACCGCAATCTGATATGGAGACCATTGAGATTGTGGAGTAGTAATTACAGAATCAACAGCTTCATCTCATGTTAACTCTTTGTCCATCTTTGACTGAGCATTAACAATCTTTTTATCTTGTTTACTCATTTGGCTCTGAACTATCTGCTGATCATTCTGTTGTCATATCAGCATCTGTCTCGCAGCCTCAATCTGTTGTTGTGTCGCCATTACATGGAGGGGTTACATTTCTAAAAAATTGTTCCTTCTCTTCATCAGATAACTTATCAAAGATAGAGATTAATTTTTGTACCTTAGGAGATATTTCACCAAATCATTTACATTTCTCCGCAATGATAACTATCTGATCAGCTGGAAGCCTTTCAATGAGTCATAATAATTTATTTAATCTCTCGTCCATATATTATAATGATAAAGGAGGTAAAGGTTCTTCTTCAGCAGGAGCAGATTCTTCTACTGGAGCTTCTTCAACTGGCATTTCTTCAGGCATTTCTTCTACTTCAGCAGGAACACTCTGATCAGCGACTAATCACATTTCAGTAGCAACTCTTTCAGTTATAGCATCCATGATAGTTGGCAAATCTGATAATTCCTCTGTAGTAAGAACGAAATTAATTACATCATCTAATGTTGTCATTGTAAATAATTTATAAATTAAAAGTCTTGTACATCACAAGCAGATCCTGCAAGAATTTCATCACAGTATTCTCACTTGTTAATAACAGTCTCCTGTTCTTTTGTTGTATCAGATAACATAGATTTATCAATATTGGTATTCTCTATGTCTTCATAATCTGCATCTAGTACATAATATCAAACATAGAACGAACCAAACTGAACATTATCTAAATGTCTTGCAGATATACATAACTCAAGAACATTGGCTGGTGCATTAATAGGTTCTTTGATACTCGCAAATAGTGCCAACTTAGATCACATGTCTATATCTTCTCACATTTCACGAATGATCGTTTCACTGAACTTATCGTAATTACGATACTCAGATATTTCATTAAGTAGATTATGCGAAAGTAGTTTTCAATGTCAATAGATTTCTTCTCATATTTCATATTTTTCTATAGTATCTGTTCTATTTTTTGAGAATAGCAATCTAGGATATCTCGTAGTAGTTATATTAACTCTACGTTCAAACAACCTTCAACCATATGATGTATCTAAATCTCGATAACTATCATCTGTAATTCTTGAATGATCTCATATTGCAGTCTTTACATATTGTATGTGCTTAGGAGTTTGTAATCATTCTTCTCATACATATGCAGATATTATTTCTATAATCTCTCATCATTTTGTATCATCAACCCTTCGTCATCGAGTACGTCATTTATTAGTATATATTCAATCTCATAAGAATATTCAATCTTTAACATGTATAACTCTAGCTCATGTTATCATTCGCCAATACCAGAATTTATAATGTTTATCATATATTAATAATTTTGAATAATGTTCTCATACATCATTATCATCAAATATTGATACATATCTATTATTTATATCAGCATCTATGTTCACCATATCGAAATCATTATTTAATGATTTCAAATGAGAATTTACATAGAACCCTGTTAACGGATCAAAAGACATTGATATTGAATTTGTATATGATACCTGAACTTCTAACGTTCATAACACTTTTCATCTTCTGAACAATAAGAATTGTCAATCATCATTATAGAAGCTTCAAGGTGAATAGTATCAATCTTCATTATCAGTACCGCTAACAAATCATCATTGAACCAAAGTCATTTCATTTGCTACTGCATATATACACTTAGGTCAGAATAGAAGCAATGATCAGTTTATAGTTCTTAAATCTGTTACTCATGCTGGTATTGCCCAAGATCATCTTGTCTGATCTTGATTTGTTATATCCTTATTAAAGAATCAGTTCATTATACCATTTCATGATACATATAGACTTCATCATGCTACATATGCAAGTCTTGCTCATCGGCTAGATAATCAAGTTATAACTTCTTCATTAGTAGCCATAGGAATTATATTATCATATATGAATATTCTTTTCTTTTGATAATCAACATCAGTTGCATCACAAGCATTTTCTGCTTCTTCTCGTTTTGGAAGTTCTACTTCAGAATATTCATCTGGTATTGCACAATCTCAATCATCAGTTGTAAAGAATCAATTTATAGAATATAGATAATTTCAAGCTGCAAAATATGGCACTTCTCAAAATCTTTTATATATTGATATCTTTTTAATCTCGGTAGTTTCATAAGACTTTTCATCTTTATCATTCATATCTTTTACAGCTGGTAATTCTATTACTTGAGTAAGTTCTGATGTGTTAGGAATAAACCATCATCACATTTCTATTCACAACTCTCAAAGCATATCATATAAATCAGCAGTAGGAGATTGTAATCAAGATATATAAATACTTTTTTCATTTAAGTATATCCATTGTGATCACTCTAATGATACTCATTCGATAGGATGAAGATATGCAAATCGTTGTCATCACCGACGAATCATTGATATTTTTCAATCTATCTCATGAACATCAGGAGTTCATATTCAACCATATCACATTACAAAATGATCTGGATTACATTCAGCAGCTTCATATTCTTTTACAAGAACTATTGGTGCTTCATCTGGTCAATCAAAAGAATCTCAAGTACATCAATCAGTATCTACTTGTTGTATATATAACCTTATACGTCAAGCAGTATTAAATGTATTTATTCTATCAGATTCTTTTCTTGCTGTTGTTATATTTTTATCTACGCTATATTCTTCAATTACATTTGATGGTCTATCTCATTCATCACATGTATCTTTATCTCAATCTCATCATTTATCAACATATTGTTTTCAATCGTATTCTTTTTCTTCTTCTCAATAAGGATTAAGTACCCAATTGTTTTTTCTCATATATATCCTATATCATTCAAACAATACAACATCTGTAAAGTTTGCATTTCTCCATAGCTTTTCATTACGAATTTGTCTAGCACTAGCATGAGAATGTCATTGTTCATCTTCATCCCAATCGTCTCTAGGGATTACTAATAATTCTTTTTTATTACAATTATATTCATATAATTCACATTTCTTTAATCATTTACATTTTTCCAACCAGAATTGATCTTTAGATCAAGTAGTAACATCTATTTGCCTAGCATATCAATCACCAGACCAAGGATGTTCTACTGGCTGGACATTACACAAAACATTGAATATTTCATTAGTATTTTCACGATTTGGTTTTAGATCCCATGCAGTTTGTGCATCTGTTGCTACCATGAGTTACCTAAATTTACAGTATAAAATTGTTGTCATTGATACCCTGGGATATCATTTCAAGGTAATCAATTATCAGGTATTTCTATAGTTTCAGGTACTATTGTATCTTGTTTTCTAAGATAATCTAATTCTTTTCTATATAAAGAATAATATGTTAGATCTTCTTGTTGCCTTGCTATTCATTGCTGAGGCACAACAGTAGCTCAAACTATCCATACAAGAACCTGAATAAATGAATCTGGCAATGGAATTATATCATCAAACTTTTCCATCTTAACTGGTCAGCAGAAGTAAGACATCCATAAATCATTTACATTCAAATCTCATAAATCTACTTTAACTATTCTTCAATCGAGTCATCACATTCAAGCAATGAAAGATCAAGAGATTTGATATTGATATGCACATAATTTATTTTGTGGAAGTATTTGATTTAATTCTAATGGTTTACAAGGTACTGTACAATTACATTCACAGCATGGAGATATAATTTCTTTGTCTGGAAGGTTTAAGTTACAGTAACATTTGTCTAGTCAAACTTTGTCTACATCTTTCCAGTTACCTCACCAGAATTTGTCTATCTTTCTTACTGGCCATCTTGACAGTAATGCTCATTGAGAACGCTCATTCATATTGAATAAGTCTTTTCTATGTTGCCATGTCCAATGCATTCATTCATAGTTATATATCATATTGATTCACATATTAACTAGATGAATAAGATTGTTTGGTCATACAGCATAAGATACTCAATGTTGGTTTATTATTGGATAGACCATTTGATAAAATTGTTTAACTGTATACATCGTATATTATTTTCATTGTAAAGGATTTACAGTAAGATTAGCAAACGCATCTCAAATAAGATTTGGAGCTATTGCAGATGCCCATTGAAGATTCTTAGGAAGATGATTATGAATAGGATCATATTCATATGGCATATGAGGTAACGCATCTTCATAAGGAGTTTCTTTAGATGTAGGTATTAATCTCCAGAAAGTATATGATTGATAATCTCATATAGCCTCAGGAGCTACCATTCCTCAACCTCAAATAAGTTTAGTCATTGATCTTTCAATAATCTGTGGTGGCTCTTGTTCAATATTTCTTGCTATCTCTTTCTGATGATCGAATCATATTCATGTATAATACCATTCAGTATGATATCTAGAAGGTATACGCAAGAACTCATATTCAGAATGATGGTTCGATCATTGATGCATTTCCAGTAAGTATGGAAAATTAAGATACCTTCACATACTATAATAATCTTCTGGCATATTTTTTTCTTGGAAGTTCCAATAGATATTGAATACCTCAGAAGAATTATTCATAGTTTTAAAAGGATCTTGATCTAAATCAAACATTCATAAGTTAGTGTAATATTCCAAGAAATCTGAATACGTTTCTACATCTTCATCTGTTAATGAAAAATAAACCACATTTTGATTTCATCTGGTTCTTGGTCATGGTGTTTTTCAAACCAACTCTTCAGCTGTTAGATTTGATTTGATTTCATTTACTGACACATTATCAGCATCAATTTCGTTAGATGGAGCATAACTCCAATTAGATAGTTTGTTTAGAAACTGTCTAAACAAATTTACATCGAAACCTTTTGACTCTGCGTAATCTGCTATTGGCAATCACGTGCTATCAGGGTTCTCTGATAAATAATTTTCGATGTCTGTAAACACAACATCTTTGAAGAATACTTTCATTCGTTCGCGCGAAATAGAATAAAAAGTTATTCATCGTTGCCCTTTTTGCTTCGTTTTTTGTGTTGTCAATTTACATCCTTACGGAATGGTTTTGACTCCAATTTTTTTATTATAGTTCGTCACTTACGTCCATACTCAATGAACTGCATAGGTGTGACATAGCATGTTTTGTCCTTCTTTTGTATTCTATAAATTTGCATGTTTGTTATGTAAATTTTAAACTAGGCCTACTACTAAGGTAGTAAGCCTAGAAGGACACGATGTTGTTAACTCCCACCTTTAGGGTAAAAGTCAACATATAAAATGTAGGATTACTCCGATGAAAAGTATAAAAATAATATATTAGAATGCAAGAGAAAAAAGAAGACTTTCGTCTTCTTTTTCTATATTAATTTTGTACGCATAAAGTTCAATTAGATGTGAAACAATGGATCTTATAATCTCAACATTCATATACACATCATCAAGACAAACAGTATGGACAATTCTTTGGATATCTAGCAATGAACACTCATGATGCTCAATTTCATCATTTAACACAACACCTGTTACATCTTGTTGATCATCCTCATCATCATCAACTTCCACAAGTAGTAGCATCACATCATGCAGTTTTTGCAATTCATCATACTCATCATCAACATATTCAAGGACAATTACAGCATCATCATCATGTTCATCATGATCAATACCATACCTCAGATCAACTGATTGTACTACAATATCAGCATCATCATTTTCATTGTCAATATGATGAAGATGCATTACATCATATAGAACATCGTCATCAACCTCATCATCATGCATAAGCTGATCAATCACCTCAATTACATCATCAACATCAAGTTCATCATGCTTTACAACATCAACTTCATCATCATCATGAATATCAATTTCATCAAGCACATCATACATTATAAGAATAACCTCATCAACCTCATCATCATCATAGAACAACAAATGTTCAGAAGCAACTACTACATCATCATAAGTATTTAGCATTACATTTATTTGCGGCTCATACTCATCATGATCATATACATACAGTATGATCCTCTGTAACAGTATATCATTCACAATATAATATTCATCATCAACCTCAACCTCAACCTCATCTATATCTTCAACGTCAACCTCAACCTCATCATCATACTAACAAGAAATCAATTACTGGATCTTCTTGTCAAATTGGTTGCTCAGTATATTGTGCTGTATATGTTTTAGTTCATGTTACGGCTACAATAGCAGTATCCCAATCTGTAAATGTATATTTCGTAGTTTCTGATTCGCATGTTTCTGGTAATGTAGGTGCTGTAGGAACTGTTCAATATGGAACATTGCTTCTACTAGATGTCCATTCTCAGTCAGACGCTCTATAACTAAATGTTATTTGATAATTTCTAGTTGTTTGAGTATATTGTGCTGTATATGTTTTAGCAGCAGTTACTGGAACTATTTGACTATTCCATCAAGTAAACGTATATACAGTACTTACTGATTGACTTGTTTGTGGTAATGAAGGAGCAGTTGGAGTCGCTCAATATTCTTCACTATTAGTTACAGTAGTTACTGTTCATGAAGAATTTCTATAAGACCAAGTAATATTATATTTTCTTACAGCTTCAGTATATTGAGCTGTATATGTCTTATCTCAAGTTACAGTAGTAATCTGAGAATCCCATCCTGTAAATGTATATACAGTACTAGCAGATTGACTACTAGAAGGCAATGTAGGCGCAGTAGGTGTAGTTCAATAATTAACATTATTTGTTGTAGTTACAACCGTTCAACTTGAATTTCTATAATTCCATGTAATAGAATATTTCCTTGTAGATGTGGCATATTGTGCAGTGTATGTTTTATCTTCTGTTGCTGGAGCCACGCTAGGATTCCATCAAGTAAATGAATATACAGTATCAACTGATTGAGATGTTTCTGGTAATACTGGTGGAACTGGTGTATCTCATTCAGTGACTTGGTCTGTAATCGCTATAAGAACTCATTCAGCATTTCTATAGCTCCATGTTATATAATATTTAGGAACAACTTTCTCAGGCATAAATGTGTATAACGTGCTGTTTTTATACATACTTGTGGAAGTCTTTCCTAAGTTTACTACAGCTCAAACATTATACTCTTCTGAATTTTTTATAACTTTTTTTATTAACATTATAAAAAGAGTATATAAAACATTATTGCATTGTATTAATAACATTATAGAAATCAATAAAAAAAGAGGAGATTTTCTCCTCTTTTTCTTTGTATCTTATTATAGACTGAATCCTTCAAGGATAGCGTAAGGTCCATTCTCTTGTCCGATACCAACGAATATGAATGCAAATGATGTATAAACATCAAAACATTTACAGTTTCCGATGATATAGTTAGGAGTAACATCCTTAATTCTCAATCCTTGTACAACATTTTTCTTAACACTGTTGCTTGGCAATTCAATGTTGAATTCAGGCAATGTTGCAGATCCGATCAAATCTCTATCCAAGAATACTATCATTCCAGAGTTCTCAGATAATTGTTCAAGATAGATATCTGTCATAATTTCAAGTCCTCCGAATTGAGTAGTAATAGTGAAAGTTTGACCGAAGTCGAAGTTACCAGAACTTGGTAACATTTCTTGCCATCCTCCAAGTTTCTTGAAAGCAGGTCTTAATGCTAAGTAAGTTGAGTAAGCTCTTGAATCCATTACAGCAGTAATAGTTCCTTTTCCACCGAATTTAGTGTTTTGAACTTGTTGTAATGTTTCAATGAAGATTCTAGCTTTGTCTTCAAGAGTTACAGCAGCAGCTGCACTTCTAACGATCTTTAACCAAGGTTTAGCAGCGTGTGCGTTCATCAACTCAGTGTAAAGTCCCATAGTAGATCCAGGAATTTTAGAAGCGTTGTTAGGTGCTCTGTTTTCTCCTAACCAGAATGCTCTATATTCTTGCTCAGTTAGATCTCTAGCAATATTCTGAAGTCTTCTTCCGATTACAGCATCGATTCCACCAACTTCAGGATATCCCATTCTAAGTTCAGCATCATCGAAACAAAGTTCTGTACCGATGTTCTGAGCGAATGATCTCCTGATTACATGTCCTTGAGTCTGATATCCTCCAAGAACTGGATTACACCAATCGAATGA
>Ga0326512_10000214_pt1 | contig 50158 bp, 69 predicted proteins | sample 1_2617_0518_D_FD_203652 | JGI IMG/M metagenome (GOLD analysis project Ga0326512, IMG submission 203652) | Bovine rumen microbial communities from UC Davis, California, United States - 1_2617_0518 | ecosystem: Host-associated > Mammals > Digestive system > Stomach > Rumen | place: USA...
TCTCAATGTTTAATAAGAACACGGGAAAGAAAAAAGAAGATTTGGATTTGGATTTACCGTCTTTCCTTTATTTTGATTTGACCGTATGGGTGTCATATGATACGGCAACAGACGAAGAGAAGAAAGCTCACAAGCAGGAAATTGAAGTATGCGGAGGTTTCTTGAAAAACCTTGATTACAAGGAAGCGTTCAGAATCTCATGGAACAAGGCATCTCTTGAGGAACATAAAAAACTATTTGATTTGCCGAACTGGAATAATGAGATATTCAAGGAAATAAGCGGCATAGATGCGGAAGCTGAAATAGCCAAGGAAGAATCTGAATGTGGCGAATGATTCTTGAATTCTTGCGGGTACTGATTGTATCCGTACTGTTTATATTTTTTGTTATCGCCAGCATAGCGTTGTTGGCGTGGTTAATCAAAGAGGTGCTTGTATGAACATTGAACAAGAAGAATGGGAAGAAGAACAGGCCATAGAGGGCATCTATGAAGAGATGTGGGACACAATGTGGGGCAAGGAACCCAAAGCCCCACGGCAGAGGGCGGAACTAAGAAAGCGGGCAAGAGAAAAGTATTACAGGATGCTGGAAGAAGAGGAGGCAGACGAATGACAGATGAAGAGATGGCAGACAAATATGTAATAGATACAGGAAATAATGATTGCACTATAGAGGCATTTCTTGCAGGACTTAAAGCAGGCAGACCGAAGTGGCATAAGGTTGCTGACGGAGATTTGCCAAATGACAACAGAACAGTCTTTGATGAAGCAGGTGACAGGTTTTATTATTTTAGGGGTCATTTTTATTATGAAAATGATTCGATATTTGATCGACAGCCTATTGCCTGGTGTGATATACCGAAATACACGGAGGAGTAAAGAAATGAATATCGAGAACATGACAATTCTTGATTGGCTTATGATAATAGGTCTTGGGATTGTAGGTGGCATAATAAGTTTTTGTGTCACATCTTTTATCAACTGGTTAAGAGAGGAATAATTATGAAAGCAAAGATTATTGAAATTAACGGAAGATTGTATATAACAGTTGGTGGAGTTATTCAGTACGAATGTGATGAAAAAGGAAATCGTAAGGAGTAAACTATGTTTGAGAAAGAAGCAGAAGAGTATGCTAAGAGCAGGATAAATGAAAACTGTAGTGGCTCGAATATGTACAGGAGGATAAGAAAGGCATATAAGGACGGTGCCGATCGTGGATATGGGGTCGGCAGGTGGAACTATCCGAACGACGGAGATCCGTCAAAGGAAGCACTCGAATATGCGGGAATCGTCCACAGGTACAGGGATTCCTACGGTGAGACTGAACAGATGCACGACGTAGCAGACGCTTACTCGGAGGGATACAGGCAGGCTGAAGGTAGGCTGAACAGGGCGAAGGAGATCATCGCTAAGTATCTGTCCATGGGCAACATGTGGAATTCGGACGAATACTGGAAGTTACGCAGTCAGGCGGAGCAGTTTCTGGGGGTGGAAGAATGTTCTACATAAGGAAGTTGGATTTTGCTATGCTCTACCGTGCCCGAAACAACTTCCACCCGAAGGACGTACAGGCGGAGCAGGACTTCCGCAGGCGGAACCCAGAATGCCCCGAAATCATCAACGCTCCCACCTACAAGGAAGCACTCGAACTCAACCGACAACTCTTCTTCTACCTCTGATTAATCGGACTTTCCTTCGTGAATATTGTAACGTAAGGAGGTCTGAAATGACTTATACGAAGAAATCATTGGTTAACGGTCTTAAGTGGCAGATAGGACACAGTGCAGAAAAGGCGAAGAGGGCATTGCTCTTGGTCTATGAGAACCAGACGCAGACGGAGCAGAGGAGTTCCGCCACCATCGAATATAACGGCATTGGCTTTTCCTCCATGGACGCAGAGATCCTGTCAAACATCGCAGTCTTCTTAAAGGAAGAGGGTTTCGTCACCTCACGGCAGTTGCTCGTCATAAAGAGGTTGATGCCCAAATACGCAGGGCAGGTGCTCGCTTCTTCCATAGAAAGGGGTCTGATTAGGCAGGTCTCTCCTCGTCGTTGGGAAATACTTGACAGAGAGCCGAAGGTGTGTTATAATGTAAAGTGTGATGGAAATACTTGACAAAATGGCACAAGATGTGTTATAATGTAAGTATAAGATTAGAGCGGTGCAAAGACACCAAGGAGAAAACGACTATGAAAGGATACATCAAGAGACTTTCACGTGACATTGAGAAGTTGGTTGCCAAGAGACAGGCATTGAGTGAGTTTATCCAGAAGCCAAGGGAAGAGATCGACAATAAGCAGTTCTTCCTGCTTGCAGAGCAGAATCAGCTGATGGAGAAGCTTGAGGACGTGATGAAGCGGAGGTTGGACTACGAGAAGGAAATCCATCCAGACTACTTCGAAGATCTGCAGGCTGACGAAGATCCGCAGACTGAATTTGACTTCGACGATGAAGAGAGCGACGAAGAATAATTGACAAAATGCCACCATTCGTGTTATAATGGTGGCAGAAATACAGAACGATCCGAAGAGATCAAGGAGAAACAATTATGTCAGCGAATGTTGAGACTATGATGTACACGGGTGAGACACCGTGGCATGGGCTTGGAACGAAGGTTGATGAAGCACCAGATTCAGCCACTGCTATCAAGATGGCAGGGCTTGACTGGCAGGTAACGCAGGAGAACGTGCGTGTCGGTCGCAACGTGGTAGACGGCTACAAGGCTAACGTCCGATCTACGGACAAGAAGGTTCTGGGCATTACTACAGACAAGTATGAGGTCGTCCAGAACGCAGACGCATTCGCCTTTACGGACGCAATGATCGGTGAAGGATGCAGGTATGAGACCGCAGGTTCCCTTAAGGAAGGAAAGTTGGTATGGCTTCTGGCTCTGACAGACCAGAGGAAGATCCTTGGTGATGAGGTCAACCAGTATCTCACGTTCGTGAACGGCTTTGATGGAAAGACACCAGTGAAGGTCTTTGATACTTCAACTCGTGTAGTCTGCTCCAACACATTGCAGTTGGCTCTCAATGGAGCAAAGAGGGTCTGGACGTTTGAGCATTCAGCGGGTGTGCAGGACAGGCTCCGTGAGTTTCAGATTACAATGACCAATGCCCGCAAGTATATGGACAGTCTGGAGAAGTTTGCAGACGAACTTCACAAGAAGATTATCTCACAGAAGCAACTTGATGAAATCCTCTCACAGGTCTATGGTGACGAGGATGAGTTTAAGGATCAGAAGCTGAAGCAGGACAGGATCGTCCGCCTAAAGACACGTGTGTTGCAGGTATACAAGGACACTGACGATCTGCAGAACCATCGTGGCAACGCTTGGGGATTGTACAACGCATTTGCAGACGTGGCAGGACATGGCACTCCAACCAATAACAAGGGTGAGGTCAGAGAACGCAGGTTCCTCTCCTACATAGAGGGCAACAAGCTTCTCGCTTCAGCACAGAAGGCTATCTTGGCAGTGGCATGAACGGATGGCATAGGAGATACTTGACAAAATGGCATCTCCTGTGTTATAATGTAAGTAGATAGAGAAATACTTGACAAAATGGCACAATGTGTGTTATAATGGAAGTATAAGAGGGCACGAAGTGGCTCAAGGGGGAAATTATGACAGTAATGGAAATGATTCAGAGGGCAGTTGATTCAAGGGATTGTGATCCTTCAGTAAGGGATACAATCACCACCATCCGTGACGACATCTTGATCGAAGATTTGGAAAAGGAAGCTACGGCAGAGACAATCCACAGGCTTTTTCACTGGGTAGACGTAGAGATGTGGCTCTGGGGTCTGGCAATGGGTTGGACTGTTGACAGGATTTTAGAAAAGTTAGGCATTTCTGCCTGCTACTGATCGGAGCAAGACATGACGGTACGTGAAGCAGTGCAGAACGCAATCGACAGGTGGGATGGGGATCCCACCCACCTACAGGCAATCAAAGACTTAATGAACCTCATGAAGGACTTGGACCAGAAGGCTACCAAGTCCTCTATACTTGGAGCATTTGCAGACATCGCCACTAAGATTTGGGAACTGGGATGTCCGCAGGTGAAGAAGTATAGGGTAAGGTCGTATTCGGTCGGTCACTCTACAGGCTTGAGCGGTTGGACGGTGCAGGAATTCGACACACTGAAGGAAGCTAAAGCCCACTGTGGCAAGTGGGATCTGTTGGAGGAGGTCACATGCTGACAGAACAGGTTTGCGTACGGTGCGGTAAGGCATTTCAGCGGTCACTCTATCATCCACAGATAGTGATGTGTGCGGAGTGCAAGTCCGTGAAGAAGCATGACTGTACGGAATGCCCTTTTTCAAAGAAGGTGGAGTGGGATCTCGTCTGTAGTAAGACAGGCAAGGTCGTGACGGATGGCGGATATTGCAGGAGGTAGTCATGGACATGGTGCATGAAATAGAGCAGGGTCTAGGACAGGATCGCCTGCAGAAGCTGAAGCGGAATGAGGACAACTACCAGATCTTCTGGTTGGGTGTACTGGAGCACAGGCAGTCCGTGGACAGGTCTAGGGATCCCATTCCTTACCTCATAGCCTGTGGGTACGGAGCGATAGCGAATGCCCGACTGAAGGAAAATTCCCGACAGAAGATGAGGGTCTGTGACAGGTGCGGACACGTCTTCCCCTACCGATCCAGTCACTGTCCACACTGTCACGATGAAAATAGGACGGAGAGCAGGTTGACATCAACCACACTACCAGACGGTAACGAATGTGAGTTTGAATGTGACAGTGGTGAAGATGCAATCCTGTTGGGTCTGGATGTTGAACGGTTCGTTAACACCTTACACGGCAATGAGAGGTTTGTGGCTCGGAGGTGGCTCATAGACAGGGCAGACCTCAAGTATGACAACCACTGCAAGCAGATAGCCTTGGAACTGGGGTGCTCTGCTCCATACGTGGCTAGGGTGAAGAAGGCGATCCGTAACAAGTGGAAGTTAATGTACAGGCAGTAGCCGTATACTAGAAATTGTAGGCTCGAAGAAGCCTAAAGGAGATAAGCATGAAAGTAGATGTACTTTTAGACCTGTCCTTTGGTAGCAGTGCCAAGGGTCACGTAATTGAGGACTTGCTGAAATATCGCAAATACACTGCAAGCATTCGCACGGGAGCAACCAACGCAGGACACACTCTCTCCTACAAGGGGAAGATGTACAGTGTTCAGACCATTCCTTGTGCTTGGGTAGATCCGAATGTCAAGTTGTATCTGGGTGCAGGTTGCTTCATCCAGAAGTCTCTGCTTGAAAAAGAGATTGCCATGATCAATGAAGCAATGCCCGAAGCTGATGTGAGGGATCGTCTCTTCATTGATTACCGTGCAACAATCTTGGAACAACAGGACATCGACGCAGAAAACGACGGTGACGGCATGAACAAGGAAATGGGTTCTACTGCACACGGTTGCGGGGCTATCCTCATTCGCAAGTTGTGGAGAGGTCACAATCATGATGTACCTAAGAGGATGATCGACGAGATGTCCTACGCAGAGGAGCAGGGATTGAAGGTAGTAGACACCATCAAGGTGCTCAATGAGGGTGATGAGACTGTGCTCCTTGAAGGAACGCAGGGAACTATGCTTTCCATCCACACGACACCATATTACCCCTACTGTACGTCTCGTGAATGCACTGTTAGTGGCTACCTGTCAGAATGTGGATTCTCTCCATTCGACGTGCGGGATGTCATTGGTGTCATTCGTTCATTCCCGATCCGTGTACACGGCAACTCTGGCAAGACAAGCGGTAAGGAACTTACTTGGGAAGAGATTTCACAGATCTGTGGTCGTGAGGTTACACCAGAGAGGACTACAGTTACCAAGCTTGTTCGCAGGATCTTCACCTTTGGTGATGAAGACTTCGCACATGCCATCCGCATTAACAAGCCTACCAAGATAGCCCTTTCATTTGCAGACTATCTGGCTCCCGACATCGTTGACCAGACGGACATGACCAAGATTAATCCTATGTCACGTTCCATCCTGCAGAACTTCATCGACATGCTCGAAACAGACGGTCACGCTCCTGTATTCTGGGTTGGTACATCACCAACTACTTCTATCGTACGCAACATGGAGGTGTAGTATGTGGGGTGACTTTGCAAACACCAACAGTACTACCTCTAACCTTGGATATGTGGAAGAGGGTAACGTTAAGAAGTTTAAGTTCACGGAGACTGCACAGAGGGTGAGGTTCCTCACAGAGGACGTGGACGTGGAGCAGTTGATGTCAGATCGGAAGATGTCAAGGGAGGAAGCCGTCGACTACATCAACCGTAACATCGGTCGTGACAAGTGGCTTGCTCCTAAGTCTTTCTGGGAGCATTCGATAAAGTCCATCCCAAATCAGAGGTTCTTCAGTACAGTTGCCTGTGTCGGTAAGACTGGATGCCTTTGTTGTGCTGAAAATGAGGTGGCAAGGTCAAAGGGAGTGACTGAAAACAAGATGCTCCCATTCCCTATCCGCAAGAGGTTCGTATGCCCTGCCTACGTCTATGACCTTGGCATGGTGCTTTACGTGATTGGGGCAGAAGACTTCTTCAGTGGCATTGCCAAGTATATAGAGAAGAACGGATCAGCGATAGACTTTGAACTGTCCAAGAAGGGCAAGGGTTTTGAGACTGTATATGAAGCGTTCTTCTTGGGTAAGTCTACAGAGAAGTTACCAGAGAATCTTGATGTCATTCCACCTGCAAGCATAGACCTCTACTGTGGAGAGGAGGAAGCAAGACGCAGGATCTCTGGTGGAGTGTCAAAGCCGAAATCGCCTGTCCATGGAGAGGAACCTAGGGTAACCACAGACGAAAAACCGTCTGTAGACCCTACACCTAAGGCAGAGGGTGGAGAATTTAAGATGCCGTTTGGTACTTACAAGGGCAAGACTTTCGCAGAGATAGAACAGATTGATGGTCGTGAATACATCAAGTTCCTGTCTGAAAATAGCGTGGGTACTGTCCAAGTGGAAGCCCAGAAGTATCTTGAAAAGACCAACTAAAGGGGGTAAAGGGGATCGAAAGATCCCCTAATCTGTATGGAAACGAAGATAGACATAACAGGAATCTTTAATCAAGTCAAGAAAGAGGTTGGTATGATCGATCCCAAACCTGTCTCATATGTTGTACCTACAGGTTCCATCAGTCTAGACAGAGCCTTGAAGATTGGCGGATATCCTGCGGGTCGTGTCACTGAACTGATAGGGATGGAGCATGGCGGTAAGACTACACTTGCCATGTCTGCCTGTATACAGGCACAGAAGATGGGTTTGCCGTTTGGCTACATAGACAACGAGAGTACTCTAGATTATGAATATTTCAAGAACATGGGTGTACAGGGTGAGCCTAACAAGGACTGGATTCACCTCACACCAGAGACGGGTGAAGACACTTGGAGGGCACTGGAGTTACTCGTTGACAAGGGAATTAAGCTGATCGTGGTGGACAGTGTATCAGCTATGACACCAGAAGCAGAATTGCGGGGCGACTACGGAGAATCGCAGATGGGTCTGCAGGCTCGCATGATGGGGCAAGGCTTTAGAAAGACCATTGCCAAGATTGCACAGAATGAAGTGGTGGTCATATTCATCAACCAGATCCGCATGAAGATTGGTGTCATGTTCGGCAGTCCAGAAACCACATCGGGTGGCAAGGCTTTACCTTTCTTCTCTTCCATTCGGCTCGACATACGGCAGGTCGGTGACAGTATAGAAGAGGGAGGAGAGCAGATTGGCAAGTACTCAAAGGTGAAGGTAATCAAGAACAAGTGTGCAGTGCCAAACGGCATAGCCATGGTTCCCATCGTCTGGGGCAAGGGCATAGATCATGCTTCAGAACTCTTAGATGAGATGCTTACAAAGGGTGTGATCACCAAGAGTGGCAGTTACTTCGCATACAAGGATGTAAAGGTTAATGGTAGGGTCAACATACTTGCCTACATTAATGAGCACGTGTCAGAATTTGACAAATATCTGGAGAAGAAGAATGGAAAAACTGGATCTGAAGAAGAGTAGGTCTCTGATGTACGTAAGGAGACTGAACTATGAGAGGTGTAACCGTTATGAGAATGTGGCGGAGCACTCATACTATGTGGGTATCATAGCGTACCAACTGGCATACGCTATAGGACTGGGTGAAGTGGAAGCTAGATACTGTCTGAAGATGGGTCTCATGCATGACCTTGCAGAAGCGGTGACGGGTGACATCCCATACCTCACTCGTCGTGCACTGGGAGATGTAACCTGTGCAGGTATAGATTATCTGGGGGAGCAGGAGATAGGTGTCAGTCTAGGAACGGACAGGAGAACTCTGGAGATAGTCAAGATAGCTGACGCTCTGGAATTTGCCATGTATCTCAAGGAGGAGATCTTGTCTGGCAACCGTGGTCTCACAGACATCTATGCGGAGACCCTTGGCAGGTTGGTTCAGTATCTGGACTATGATGAATATAGTGCATATATCTGCAACGCACTGCAAATAGACGCAGACACCATCAAGAGGGCTTCCAAGGAGTTACCCGATGACATTAAACACTGACGATGTACTTACTACGGATAACGTGATGGATCTGACGCTTGATCAGATCCGCAAGATCTGCTTTGGAACCATACCCACACACGAGAAGTCACTGACCATCGATCCGCAGACATACGTGACTTTGTTGGGGCAGTATCCTGCCTTATATCAGTACTATTCGGAAATCTACGTCTATCTCATAGCCCGCACTCGTGCCTATGCAGAAGCTAAGAACGTAGTAGGCAAGATAAAGGCGATGGACAGACGAGACTGCTTGGAGCAGGTCTTGAAGGTGATCAAGTTTGAGTATGACGGGTTGAGCCGAAAGACTACAGTATTAAGCTTGGAGGGAACGGATGCCTAATAAGAGCAAAAGGACGCAGTATAGCATTAGGAAGATCAATGAAAAGTACTTCCTTGGAGTGCTCTGCTCATTGTGTAATCAGAAGTTGGGTACTCGTATCGGGTACGCATTCGACATTGTCTTTAAGAGGTACAAATATGAAGAGGGCAGTTGATGAAGTCACGGAAATCTACGTGTCTGCAGAAGTCAAGAGGTTGATGTCTGACATAGACGGCAAGTGTAAGATCATCAGAAATTTGCTTGACAACGGTAAGGATGGAGTGACGATAACCTACACCCTACCAGTCTTTTACAGTAAGGTAGGGAACAGGAGAGCGAAGATTAGCATAGACTGATTGCGGGGGCGGGGTTAATGACCTCGCCTTTTCTGTATACGGAAAGATATGACGGTAGAATGCGAACAACTCTTGAAGCAATTGGGCTTCAAGACGGAAGATTATAAGGTTATGGAGTTTATGCTCACAAAGGCATCACCTATGCGTATTGTGCAGGCGGTGAAGAAGTATGGAAAGGGGCAGGTGCATCCTATAGAGTGGTTCCTGCCTTTCTTTAAAAACGGCTACATCAAGTCTGACTATGCGTTTGACTGTTCCTTTGATGAAGATTTCTGGAAGGTCTATCAGATACTGGACAGTATGTGTGAACTGCACACCTTTGACCTGCCATACGTGGATTCCATGCGGGGTTCCATTCCTCGATTGAAGAAGGCTCTGCGGATCAGCAGGGTAGTGAACGTGCGTTACATCTACAAGGTATGGCAGGGTGTGGAAGAGGAAAAGATGATAAACAACGTTGACAAGGTTCAGCAGGTTTATAAATCAAACGTTAGTAAGGTGGTGGAATTATGAGCACGTGCAAGTATTGTGGAGATCCCATTCCAGACGGATATTACTGTTGTGAATTCTGTTGGAGTATGTTTGAAGAACCAAGAGAAGACGAAGACGACTACGAAGAAGGTGAATGCGAAGATGAAGAAGAATAAGGATTTTATAGAATATCTGCAGGAGCAGGGTATAGTGCTGACGGAGCGGGGCAACAGGTGGTGGGCTTCGTGTCCGTTCCACCCAGACAGTAACCCGTCATTTACAGTTTCCCGCAAGGAGGGTGGATATGTCTGGTACTGCTATTCCTGTAAGAAGGGTGGTAGTCCAGTAGACTTCATATCAGAGTTTAAGCAGATCCCGAAGTTTGAAGCCCGCAGGGTATGGGCAGATCTCTGCGGTATTAAGCTTAACACGGAGCGGGAAGCTATTACCAAGTTATTTGACGATCTTCCCTATCATCAGTATCTTAAGGATCGTGGAATTACAGAGGAGACGGCAAGACGCTTTCATGTTGGGTATGTGTCAGACTATGGTGACTGGATATCTAGGGTAGGACTGGATCGTACACAGGCTAGGGAACTAGGCATATTGGAATGTGACAATGCCATAGTCTACCCCTTCTATGATGAAGATGGCATCTATAAGATGGCTTTCAGACCTGTTGATCACAAGGAATATAAGACATCTCCAGAGACCTCCAAGTTCTTCAAGCGTGGGATGTGGGGATGGCAGACCGTCCGACGTAAGGACGAACTCTACATCTTTGAGGGTTATCATGACGCAATGGTGGCAGTACAGGCGGGTTATAATGCCATTTGTGCCTGTGGCACGGAGATCCATGAAGACGGTTGGATGGAAGTGGACAGGTTTGGAATAGAGAAGATTATAGTCTGTCCAGACGGAGACTTGGGTGGACAAGGTTGGCTAGACAGGATTGTTCGCAAGTGCCCGCAAGACCTTTCTCTGGAAGTCATAGCCTTGAAGAGTGGAGATCCAGACGACTGTATCCTTGCAGGGCAATTTGACAAGCAGAAGAGGTGGAACCCCTTTGAGTGGTATCTTACTGCAAAGTATGGTTCGGTGGCAGATCTGGCAAGCAAGTGTTCCATGCTCAAGGAGAGTGCTGATGTCTATAATAGGATGTCAGACACGGACAAGGTATTGGCTCGTGAATGGTACGCTAAGACGTATGGAAGTGACGAAGCATTGATCAACTTAAAGGTTGATGAAAGGCATGACGTTAATGCAGAGAGGACGGTATTGGCTAACTGTCTGTGCTCTACGAACGCTCGACTGGACACCATAAGGGAGATTAAGCCTGAATATTTCACAGGAGAGTTCTTCCAGTCTATCTTCCAGTACATAGTGCTTCATGAGCAGGTCAGCTTTCAGATAATACTCACCACCTTCCATGTAGACCTGTCTGACAGTGCAGATCTGGTCAACTATTCCAAGTTCATAGAGATAGTCCGTAAGAACGGTGAATCAAATGTAGTCCGCAGGTTGCTGAAGACGTGTGACCCAAGCAACATCCCAAAGATAGTAGAAGACCTGTTTAAGATCTCTGACAACATACAGGTAAAGAGCGGGGAGGAACTGGTACGCAACACCATGAAAGCCATCAATCAGAGGATACAGGATCCCAAGGCACAGGGTGTAGAGATTAAGAACTTCCCGACGCTCAACCATACCCTATTGGGATGGAATCCAGACAACTTGATCCTCCTGTCTGGTAACAGTGGACATGGTAAGACGACTGTTGCCTGCAACTTCATCAACAATCTGGTGGACGACTACAGGTGTCTGTTCTTCTCTCTGGAAATGACAGAGGAGAAGATTATGGAGAAGATACTCACCATCCGAAGTGGTGTGCCGTCTTCGAAAATCATGACGGGTAGCCTTGAGCAGTTTGAGTATGATAAGTTGGTGGAAGCGTCACAAAGTCTCATGCACGGCAATTTGCAGATCATCACAGGTGACAGAGATCTGTATAAGATTGTGGCGGTGGCAAAGGCTCTAATCCTACGTCGCAAGATACGGTTCGTCTTCATTGATTACATACAGTTGATTACGATGAAGTCACATGCGGACAGGTGGGAGCAACTGGCAGAGATCACTAAGACCTTGAAGAACCAGATCTGTTCTCTGGGTGTAACTGTCGTAGGACTGTCACAGTTGAAGAAGCAGGCTCTCCAGTCAGACATACCAGACGCAAACGAACAGGCGGGAGCATATGGTATGGTGGCGGATGCAGACGTAGCCATGGCGGTTAGGAAGCAGGATCCAGAGGAACATGACGGATCAAACTTCTTAATTAACGTATCAAAGAACAGGTATGGGTGGGATGAAGTTCAGATACCCTGTGACTTTGACCGTACCATACAGGTCATAAAGGAGATTAATGCAAACTAATGGTTTGCATACTAAATATAAAGGAGTAAAGACATGGACAAGATCAAGTTTATTGATGAAATGGCATACCTCGCTAACAGGTTTGCAGACTTGTTTGGTCAGTATGTTGCTGAAAGGAAGTCATACTTCAGTGAGACTGACAAGGGAGTGCCGATAGCCGTAGGGCACATTTCGGCATCCATACAGAATGGAAAGTTGGCTACTGTTGAAGTATCAATTGGTGCGTGCGACACCACACATCGACTGAAGATCAACAAGTGTCCTAACGTAGACGATGAATGGGAGATCAGTGACGAATGAAGGTTTTTATTACAGGATATCCGTTGTCGGGAAAATCTACGCTTGGCAAGAAGATTGCTCAAAGATTGAACTGTCAGTATCTGGGTACAGGTGCGTATGCCCGTTCCTTGGGCATGACCTTGGAAGATTCCATCAAGGAAAAGGACTTTTCTGAAGAGTTTAACGATGCTATAGAAGCAAAGGTCTGGGAAGTCTTGCAGAACCAAGACTGTGTGATAGACGGCTATCCACGATCGGTAGATCAGATCACCAAGATCCTCTCCCTACAGGACAAGCGTGTAATCTACTGCTATGCAAATCCTGTCGTCATAGCGGATCGCCTAAAGCAGAGGGCATTGACGGACGGCAGGGTAGAGGATACGGACGAGATTGTAGCGGGTCGCATACGTGCGTCTATCGAACTCAAGAAGGAACTGGAAAGGTACTGTACTCTGGAAGTCATAGACACCAACAGTCCTGCTGAACTGGACAATTTCTGGAGGACGATATGAGGAAGTTGATCGGTAAGATTCTGGAATGGTTTCTTGACTACCCACACACAGTAAAATTCACTAATGATGGATGGGGTCACGTTCCCGATCACAAATATACAGGCGACGCAGGATATGACCTTTACTGTTCTCGAACTACGCATATCAGACCTCATTCAGACGCTAATGTTCCTAGTGGGGTCTGCATTCAGTCAGACGATCGCTTGTGGTTTGAACTCATGCCCCGATCTTCTACCATGAAGAAAAAAGGTTTACAGGTTATTAGTGCAGTGATCGACAACGACTACACAGGTGAGATGTTTGCTTGTGTTTATAACCCTTCAGATGAAGAGAAGATTGTAAAGTTCGGAGACCGCATTGTGCAGGTTGTTCCTCACAGACTTCTTCGTTGTAAATTTAAACAGGTAAAAAAACTTGGCGACCGTACACGTGGTAGCAATGGTTTTGGGAGCACAGGCAAATGACAAATTTACATCTACACACACAGTATTCAATGCTTGATGGTCTGATAAAGCCTAAAGAACTTATGCAGAAACTCAAAGAAATGGGTCATACTGCTTGTGCCATTACAGACCATGGAAGCGTGGCAGGTGTGGTAGAATTTTGGAAAGAAGCCCGAAAAGCAGGAATAAAGCCGATCTTGGGGTGTGAGTTTTATCATGAAAGGGGAGGACAGGAGAATTATCACCTCATCATGCTTGCCCGAAATCTTGAGGGATATAAGAATCTGATTACCCTCAACAATCTTGCACAACACAACATCTATAGGAAGCCCCGAATTTCTGACGCTATGATAAAAGAGCACGGAAAGGGGCTGATCTGTTTAACTGGGTGCATACAGGGATACTTTTCACAGTCCATTTTAAAGGGTGAACCCGACTGGGCTTGGATAAACTCGATGGAACTCTGGTGTGATAAGGTTTATCTTGAAGTACAGAATCACGGAATTCCCGAAGAAGAGCAGATCTTGAAGACCTGTGTAGAGAGTGGCAGACCTTGTGTGGCTACCACTGACAGTCATTACCTCAATCGTGAAGATGAGTATGCACATGAAGTAGCGTTGGCGATATCCATGAACAAGAGGGTTGGGGAATTCAAGTTTAACGGTTCGGGCTATCATGTGATGTCTGACGATGAACTTTCTACTCGTTTTTCCAAAGAACTCTTGGATATGTCGGATGTCGTAGCGTCAGAGATAGAAGAATACGACATCTCTCACGACAGTTGGCAGTTGCCTAAATCTGACATAGACAAAGAGTTTGAACTCTTGGAACTGCAGAGTAAACTTGAACTGTACTTGATGGACATGCACTTACTGGATAGGTGTGATGAATACTACAAGCGTCTCGAATATGAGTTTAAGGTTATATATGACAATGGGTTCCTGCCTTATTTTAAGGCGGTAAGTAAGATCTGCCACTTTGTAGATGATGAACTCAAGAGCCTTAGGGGATGGGGTCGTGGTTCAGCAGGTGGATCTCTGGTCGCCATGCTCTATGGGATTACGAAGGTGGATCCGATCAAGTGGGGTCTCTACTTTGAGCGTTTCTTGAATCCAGACCGAATCTCTCCACCAGACATAGACTTAGACTTCAAGCCCGAAGACAGACCGAAGGTGTTGGAGTTTATGCGTAAGGAATTTGGTGATGTCTATCAGATTGGTACATACACCACACTTGGATCAAAGGACGTAATCAAGTCAGTGTCAAAGGCGACAGGCATCCAGACCAGTCTGGCTGACTTCGTGCCTGCAGAAGCCCCTGTGCCTACCATAGTAGAACTAGACACCCGTGACAGTTTCCACAAGCAGGTTGTGAGGGAGGGTAACGAAGACTTCGTGAAGATCTGCAAGACCTTGGAAGGGTTGCCTAAGTCCATGTCGGCTCATGCTAGTGGAGTAGTCATAGACCAGTGGGGTGAAGTGGCTATCCGCATTTCGAAGAGTGGAGCGTCGGCAAACGTACCAGTATGTGCCTTTGACATGTACTCATTGGACGATCTGAAACTGGTCAAGTATGACATCTTGGGTGTCAATCAACTGTCCATCATAGATGAAACCTGTAAAAAGGTGGGCATTAAGATAGAGGACATTCCTCTTGACGATAAGAAGACCTACGATAGCTTCAATGCAGGCAACACTTTGGGTACGTTCCAATTCGAAACTCATTCTTATTCAAGGTTGATCAAGGAACTCCATCCCGACAACTTCGAAGAGTTGATTGGACTGAATGCCATTGGTCGTCCTGCCTGTTTGGAAAGTGGCATGACGGATCAGTACATTGCTCGCAAGTGGGGTAGGGAGCAGGCATTGCCCGTACATCCTAAACTGCCGAACATGGCTTACTTCAATCTGCCACTCTTCCAAGAGAACATGATGCAGATCTCACGAGATTTCAGCGGGTTTACGATGTCAGAAGCTGATACTTTGCGTAAGGGTATCGGTAAGAAGAAAAAGGAGATACTCGATGAACTTCATCCGAAGTTTGTACAGGGAGCGGTGAAGACCAGTGGAGTTACAGAGCAGGAAGCTGAAGACGTATGGGCGATCATTGAGAAGGCGGGTCGCTATTCGTGGAACCTGTCACATGCGGTATGCTACACACTGATTTCCTACTGGACTATGTACCTGTTGGCAAACTTTCCTGCAGAATACTTCGCAGAACTCTTGAACGGAGCAGACAACGTAGGCGATACCGTCATGCGGAGACGCATCCTGCTTACGGAGTGTCGCAGGCGGGGCATCCCTGTGGAACATCCCAACATTAATGAGAGTGGCAATTCCTACATAGCCAAGGACGGCAAGATCCTATTGGGTCTCAACGGCATAAAGTTTGTGTCGGATACCGTCATAGAAGCTATCAAGAAAGAGCGGAGCAAGAAGCCGTTTAAGGATGCAGACGACTTGTATGACAGGTTACCACACAAGATCTGTAACAAGAGGACTGTGGAATATCTGAAGATGGCGGGTTGCTTTAAGGACTATACACCCACCCGATCGGACGAGATAGAGAGTGTTGGATATTCCCTGTCTGGTCGTATTATTGATCAGTCTTTCCGCAAGTACATTCGGGAAGCGGGGGAGATCGTGGAACTCAAGGAAACTACCACCAAGAAGGGTGACCCCATGGCATTCATGACGGTAGACTTCCATGACGAAATCCGATCTATAGTAGTCTTTCCTCGGCAGTTGGAAACATACAGAGACTTGCTGAAGAAAGGCAATGCTTTCGGCTTTTGGTGTGACGGGGATATACTGCAGAAGATCTTCCCGATAGAGCAATTCGAAGATTTTGTGATAGAGATACCCGAAGATAAGGTCGATGAATTCCTCACTTTCTGTCCTAGGTGTAACGGGTCACCGAATATATACTGTGGAGAGTGGGCGGTTTCTACGGTGAACTTAGATTTAAGGATGTATGAGTTCATAGAGCGTGAATTTGGCATAGTCCGCATACGACGGAAATAGGTCTCGGAGGGCAAGGAAGGTACTTTCCTTGCATTCTCTGTATTAGGGGAAGGCTAGAGCCTTACCCCATGTTAACAAGTACAAGGAAAGTACTTTCTTTTAAAGGAGGAACATATGGAAGACAAGATTAAGCCCATGGAAGCATACAGGAGACTGAAGAGGGGTGAGCAAGTTGAGGGATATGATCTTGTAGGGAACATTCTCAATGACGGTAAGCACTATTGGCAGGTTTCGACTGATCAGTATCGGGTACAGGTGCGTGAAGTGCCAAATCCCGACAGTATCCCATATGTGGAGCATAAGAAGAAGGAGGAATGTCCTAGGGTGTTCAAGAGGATCTGTGAGAGGTGTGGTGGGGAATTCGTTCTTACCAAGTACAGTGCACAGAGGACTATGTGTACACCTTGTGAAAGGCAGTGGAGACAGGAGATGGGTATAGACAGAGAAAAGATCTGCATGCGGTGTGGCAAGAACTTTTTCATCTCCAAATATAGACCTTATTCCGATCCGCAGTACTGTCCGAAGTGTGCTAACATCTTGAGGGTAACTAAAGCCCAGAAGGAAAGACAATTAACCAAGAAGTCTGGTACGCATACTACAAGATAGGAGTAAAGATATGACTTTAGATTTACCAAAGATGATCTATGATCAGATGTTAGCTTCCGACGAGAAGCATGAATGGAAACAACATTGGTATCCCAGTGGTATCAGTGCAGAGACGGAGGGAGGTCATATAGGTAAGTGCAAGAGGGCACTCTACTTTGACCTTACCAATACGGAGAAGACGAATCCAATGGACGCTCCTGCTCTCTTCAAGTGTAATGTGGGTGACTTAATCCATGACTATTTGGACAAGTTGCTCACCACTCAACTGATTAAAGAGGGCTATGAGTTGCAAAACATTGACGGTTCTGAAATCCCGATTGCTTGGAAACCAGAGGGAATTAATTTCGAATTCAGCGGTCGTATGGACTACCTCTTCAAGAGACCAGATGGCAAGTATGTTGCGGTGGAATGGAAGTCCACTTATGGTCGTGGCTTTGACATGATCAAGAAGAACGGTGCAAAGATTGAGAACCTCTTGCAGTGTTGTTGTTACCTCAATCAAGACATCTACCCACTTGAAGAAATCTTGCTCTTGTACGCAGGACGTGACAATGGTTATATTATCGGCTTTGCAGTCAGTAAGTGTGAGCAGGGTCTGAAGCTTGAACGCATGGGTACTAATGAAGTCACGTTCTGCCCTATTAAGTTTGAAGACATATTGAAGTCCTGTCAGATAGTGGAAAAGTGTGTAAAGGAGCAGATCCTGCCTAAGAAGGATTTCGGTGGGAAGGACTGGCAGTGTTCTTACTGTTCATATCATGATTATTGTGAAAAGTGTGAGGTGGAAGCATGTTGACTTTGTCAGAGTTCTGCAACAAGTATCAAGGCACTCGTGTAGACTTTGACGGCTACTACGGTGCACAGTGTGTCGATCTCTATCGGCAGTACTGCAAGGAAGTTTTTGGTATCCCTCGGACTGAATCGGTCGATGGAGCGAAGGATCTGTGGTATAAATACGATCTTTTCCCCATAGAGAAGCAGTATCTTCGTAAAATGGCTTATCCGATTGCATCTGGTGACTTAGTGATATTTGATGCAACCCCAAAGAATCCCTATGGTCATGTCGCTATCTACATCGCTTCAGAGGGTGACAGGGTGTTGGTGTTTGAGCAGGATGGACTTAAGCAGGACGGAGCCAAATACAACTGGCGGTCTTGTGACGGTATGCTTGGAGTTTTGAGGAAGAAGTCATGAACACGGTAGCCTACAAGAAGTTCAAGAGACAGGTACTCATCAACGCAGGTTGGGAATGTGAAATCTGTGGTATAGGTGCAGAAGATCTGACTGTCCATCACATGCTCAAGCAGTCCACCTTTCCACGGTATAAGTTGGATCCTATAAATGGTGTGGCTTTGTGTGGTCAATGTCATGCCAAGATAGAGAGGATGTGGCGGAACAAGGAGGACTTCTATCCGTTACTGTCTAACAGACTGGACAAAGCACATGAGCATTTCAAGTGTACTTGGAAAGATTTGGGAGTAAATCGTGACTAGGCAGGATCTGTGTGACTTAGGATATGAAGATGTGATAGTCTTTGAAAACGAGGACTATGACGGTTGCATCGTTGGGGTCACCACCGACAACAGGGCAGTCTATTCCAAGCAGAGGATGGTGGAATGGTACATGGAGAAATATGGTTGCGATGAAGAGCAGGCTCTGGAATGGATTGACTATAATACTGTTTGTTCGATTGGCTTTGAGGGTAGCCCTATTATCCTAGGTATTGACGAACCTTTGCAGGTGTGCTATAATGTATTTAGGAGGTTCAATATGAACAAGATTAAGGAATTCTTCGAAAAGAAAGTTGTAATCGTGATTGAAGGTATCTTGATTGCAATCGCTTCAGCAGGCTTGATATCGGGTGGTCTGGATGCCGTTGAGCAGTCTACACAGATTGCTAAGGTGACCACAGGTATCTTTACTGCCATTGAAGCACTCATCACCATCATACAGGGCTTTACCAAGAAGAAGGAGTGAGCATGAGGGTATTGGGAATTGATCCCTCTACCGCTAAGCCACTAGGTTTTGGTCTTGTAAATGAAAGGCTCACTGTCGAAGACAGTGGGCTTTGTTCTATGTTTGGATTGCAGGACATTCTACGGGAGTTAAAGCCAGACTTGGTGGTGGTGGAAGATCAGTACATGGCTAGGAATTTCAGCACTTCGAAGAAGTTAGCTTGGTGTGCGGGGAAGATCATGGGAATGTGTGCCATATACAAGATCCCCAATTGCGTAATGAACGTAGCACACTGGAAGTCTTTAATGAAGGCTCAAAGCGGAACCCACATTCAGAGATGCAAGCAGATCTTTAACATGGACTTACAGGACGATGTAGCGTCGGCAGTGCTGATAGCTACTGCCTACTTGACAGAAAACCAGATTTGTGATAAAATGTAAGTATGAGTAATACAACCTTACAAGATAAGCAATGTAGAAAATACACACCAGAGCAGGTACAGGAACTAATCGACAAGTACTTTAACAGGAAACCACGGAAGGTACGAGACGAAGATGGTGATGTGATTAAAGACACCTATGACATGAAGCCACCTACCTACACAGGCTTAATTAGGGAAACAATTGGTAGAGCCTGTTGGGAGAGATATAAGAAAGATCCAGAATACGCACAGATATTAGAGGACGCAGAAGACAGAGTAGAGGAATGGCATGAAGCAAGGCTCTCTTCTTCGTCATGTACAGGTTCCATCTTCTATTTGAAGAATCGTGGTAGGAACTGGAGGGAAGACACAAACTTTGACCCTAGACCCGCAGTGGTCGTCGCCATGTCCTTAGATAAGGCAGACGAGGAACTCTATAAGAAGAACTTGGGGGCATTCTTTGGCACTAAATCCGAATGAACTGTCACTTACCAATTCGATCATGCACAAGTGGCTTCCCCTATTCTTTGCAATGTCCTGTCATAGGACGCACAGGGGTTTACCCCTTGATTTCGTTAGGAATCCCTTCTTAAAGCAGATTTACGCAGACGAAAGTCCAGACATGGGTGTGATGAAGTCTACCCAGTGTGGGCTTTCAGAATATATACTTTGCAGGGAGATAGCCCTCGCCTGTAGTGGCAGGAATGTGTTTCACGTCCTGCCTACAGACCGTTTGATCGGTCGTTTCGTGAGGGAGCGTGTAGATAAGACCATAGAAGCTACCCAGAAATATAAGGACATAGTGAAGCATACGAAGTCTGCAGACAACATCACCATGAAGCAGTTTGGGGCGGGTACTATAGTCTTTGTAGGTTCGAATTCAGAATCGTCATTTGCGGAGTTCCCTGCTGATGATGCCATCATAGACGAGTTTGACAGGTGTGATCAGAAGAACATCCTTATGGTAGACGATCGCCTTTCTGCTTCCCAGTATCGCACTAAGTTCATAGTTGCCAACCCTACCATAGCGGATTACGGCATACACAAGATCTGGAAAGATAGCAAGCAATATGAGTGGTTTGTCAAGTGTCCTCACTGTGGGAAATGGGTACACCCAGACTTCTTCAAGCACGTAGTAGAGCAGGTGGAGGATAGCGTCTGGACTTTAAGGGATGTAGAATGGGATCGTGACAGTAAGCGTGATGTGTTGGCTATCTGTGAATGTGGAAAGCCTTTAGACTTGAGGGCGGACGGTAAGTGGGTGTCAGCCAACCGTGGTGCAGACAAGTCATACTATCACGTGTCTAAGTTGTTTTCTACGTTGGTTTCCGTGAAGGATCTGTGTGATGCCTTCAATAAGGGTCTTGAGAATGATGAAGCAATGGCTCGCTTCTACAACTCTGACCTAGGATTACCTTATACACCGAAGGGAGCTAAGTTTACGGATGATACCCTCAACCAGTGCATTGCGGACTACATACTCCCGAACAAGTGTGAGAGACCCTGCATAGCAGGTGTTGACGTTGGTACGGTATTACACTGTCGTGTCAATGAGATTTTGCCCGATGGTAGTGAGAAGGCAGTCTTCTTTGGAGAGTTGCGTGACATTGACGAGTTGGCTTGGGTCTGTCACAACTTTAACATAGTAGCGGGTGTTATAGACGCAATGCCCGAACAGAGATTGTCCAAGCGTGTTGCACAGTGGAAGGGGTGGGTACGTTGTTTCTTCCAGTCCGCTCGTGCACAGGACAATTTGAATTTACAGAATATGTCGGTCAGTGTAAACCGAACTGAACTTATAGACAGTGTGAAGGCTAAGTTTGACGAGAAGAGGTGCTATCTTCCGAAGAACGCACAGACCATCAAGCACTATTATGATCACATGAAGGAACTGACACGAGTGTTTAATGAAGCTAGGAATGAATATGATTGGGTAGGCGATGGAGCAGACCACTATTTGTTTGCAGAAGTCTACATGGCAGTAGCAAGAAGAATCTTGGGGAAATTGGAGTAGTATATGATACCATTAGGCGGAATGGAACTGGCAGAATCTCCAGTGACGGCTCCTATTGAGAATAGGGAGAATAGACGTGGAATTACCGTAAGAGATCCTTATGCGGTAATGAACAGGTGGGCGGTAGATAAGCAGGGTAAGGTACAGACTGCACAATACGAAATCCCGCTCTTCACACTTACTGTGGCAGAACGTTTGGCGATGTTCCAGAAATGTGCTCCTGTCTTTGGTGTTGTTACAGGTCGCATGAACCGTGTGGCAGGAATGGCATGGCGGGTGGTTAGGCAGAGCAAGGAGGAGGATCGAATTGTCCAGTCTCTCAAGGAATTTAAGCAGATCTTTAAAGAAAACGACGGTCAGAACCCTAAGGAATTTGGCATTCGGGTGCGTTGTTTAAAAGAAATCATGCGTTACCTGCCCGACATCAAACTGGATCTGTCTAATTTCGACAGTGCCCTCTTACGATGGTCACGTAGGATTAAGACCATGAATGAAGACAAATGCACGGAAATTGAAGACTGGCTTCGTCAGCCCAATCAAGAGCAGACTTTCGAAGACTTGACCAAGGAGATAGTCTTTGACCTGCACATACACGGCAATGCAGTACCCTATAAAGAGGTGCAGATGGGTAGGATTGAAAACGTCTACTGCCTTGCGGGTGGAAGCACTGTTCCAGTTACAGGCAAGTATGTTGGTGATCCTGTCGCATACTTACAGTTAGCTGATAACCTTCATCCACAGTTGTACTATCAGAATGAGGTGGAATACCTCCGCTATGCTCCGAATTCCAATGATCCCTATGGTAGCGTTCCACTGGAAGCACTGGTTAACAAGGTAGCGGAAAGTCTCATGTTCGATGAACGGTGTGCAATCATGGCAGACGGATCAAATCAGCCCAGTAAGTTGTTGGCTTTCGGTGATACGAGTGTTATGGGTGCTATCGGTGAGAAGTTTGACACTCCGATGGACAAGGATGAACAGAAGCGTCTTGAATCCCAGATAAACGAATATCGTAAGGAAGCGGTACGGATAATCACAGGGCATGGTACACCTGTAGCAGTTGACATTTCTCGTGCAGATACCTTCGGTCAGCAGAATGAACGGCAGAAGATGATCCGTGAAGAGGTGGGTATCGTTTTCGGGGCTTCCAATGCGGAATTGAACCTAACAGGCTCTGACGCTACAAGCGGTCGTGAGACATCTGAAACGCAGGAACGATATGACCTCTATAAGGGAATCTTCCCGACGATCCAGAGTCTGGAGAACTTCTGGAACCTCCGCATACTGCCGTTCCGCTTTGGTAGTGGATATGAGTTCAAGTACGATCAGCAGAACACTGACGCAAAGAAGATCCGTGAAGCGGGTGAGAAGCTTCAGACAGGACTGTTTAGCGTCAACGAGATCCGTACTAAGGATTTGGGTGAAGATCCTTACCCAGACGATCAGTTCAACAAGCCGAATGGTGCTCAAGCCAATCAAATGACGCAGAATCCTTTAGCGATGATGCAGGGGGCTGACGGATTATGAAAATAGAACCCATGACTAGGAAGGAGGAAGCGGAACTCGTCACTCCTTTCAAGAATGACTTGGTGCTCATCTTCAATGAGGTACGCAAGGAAATGAAGGAACGGATAAAGGATGCTTCTTCTCCACAGGAAGCTTTGAACGCTATCAACGTGCTTGATGAACCATATGAAGAGGAATAGACATGGCAGGATACAGGTTAACTCTTAGGAAACTGGCTAAGAAATACGGAGTAGACATCAAGGGTGCTACTTATACACAGGTCATACAGGCAATAGTACAGGATAACGTGGCTCGTGCTTCTAAGAAGATGGGGAGCCTTTCTAACCGTCGCATGAAGAAAGCCTTTGCAGATAGTATCAAGGATGGTATAGTGGAACTGCCCGAATATGCCATACCAGACGTAACGGTGAGGAAGGGAGCAGAGGACGGTCAGATGATCACGGACACCTTGAGGGATGTCCTCACTCGTGGACTTCGTAAGGCGATCACCGACAATCCTAACGATACGGAGCAGGCGATTGATCAGATGCAACAGTCAATCAAGGACACGTTCAATACCTATACCACATCTCATGCTAAGATGATAGCAGTAACGGAGGTTAGATCCTCCGTTGATCTGTCTAAGGCGGAATATGTGCGTGAACTGATAGCCCGCAATCCAAACAGGCTTCGGGTAACTAAGAGGTGGATACACCACGATCACCTCGTTAAAGTGCCAAGACCGACGCACAAGGCGATAGACGGTGAGAGGGTGCTCTTCAATCAGCCGTTTTCTATTGGTCTCATGTATCCGCACGATCCGAACGCTCCTGCTTCAGAGGTAATAGGTTGTCAGTGTGGTTATCAGATAGAAGTGGAGGAGATGGCAATTAATGAAGCATGGAAATCGTTATACCAAAATTTGAAAGTATACAAATCTTTGCAAGTCCTTAAGGCTTATGAAGTTGGGCATGTTTCTACCCATGCAGACGGTAGTAAATGGCAGAAGCAGAATGATGGCTCTTGGAAGCCTTATCAAGGAGGTCAAAATGACACTACAGGAGTGGGAACAACTCCCAAAGGAAAAGAAACAGGAGATGGACAATCAACTGATGAATCATTGGCTCAAAACAAAGGAAGCGGAAGCGGTGGCGGAAGCGATGGGAACGCAGGTAGACAGGCTAGCCCCGATTTGGCAAAGCGGATTATTGGGGTGTGGAGAGATAGTGGATTTCCTACACCTATCAGATGCTTCGCAAACGGAGTTGCAGAAATTAGCGATAAAACTTGGTTTGCACGTCGTTTAAAGGAACTTAAGGATAAACAGGTAGATGGTTTTGGTGTTTCCGAGGTTACCGAAGACGATTTGAAAGATTGCAGATTGTTTTCTTCAGATGGTTACACATTGGTTGCAGTGAGAAAAGATGGTTATATACAATCCGTGGTCGGAGACTATAGACCTAAAGACAATCCTAATAGAAAGAGTAGTGCAGACGCTTTGAGAACTGCAAAGGCTATGGGTGGTGATCATTTGGAGTGTTATGGTTGGCTTGTGCCATTTTATTCTCATGTGTTGGGATTCAAAGTGACAGACACATATGACTATGATCCTAGTTTAGCCCCGAAAGATGTTGCACAGGCTATTCGTGAGGGTAAAAGATCCAAAGAGGAAGCCACATATAATGAAATGCACAAGAGTGCTTCACATATTCCTGTTGAAAAGGCTTCGGCTTCGATTAATCCTGCTACAGGCAAGCCATACCAAATAGGAGAGGAGAAGGTTAGACCAGATGGTAGTAGGTGGGTCAAGACTGGAACTTATTCTTGGGCTAAGGCAGGAACCAAGGACGCACAGGACGCTAAGAAGAAGACTGATACAGATAGTGACGGTAAGAAGGACTGGCAGGAGATAGAGGGTCAGTCCAGTAAGGATGCTGAAGACATAATTGGTGTCTATGGTGAGAAGGGTCTTTATCAGTTGACTAAGGGTGGACTGTTAAACCTTCTGCATGCTCATGGGGTAGACGATCCCAAATCCTTAAAGTGGTCGGAGAAGGTGGACAAGTTTAAGGAAATAGTGAAGGAATTGCAGGAAGGAGATACAGGTGTCAAGATCAAGACAGAGGGCAAGCAGGAATTCACGGAACAGGACATGCACATCCTCCACAACACGGACTTGGTGGGTGACGTTTCTCGCCTTGAAAATGAGACAGTCCACACCAGAAACGGTGATGTGGTTCTCAAGTATACAGAAGACGGACTGATTACAGACCAGTGCTATGACGAACTCATACAGAAGATAGACCCGATAAAGGGTGGTCATTGGGGTAGTGCTAATACTACCAATGATACGGCACTTTCTGTAGCCCTTGTCAACGCTCCAGATTGGAAGCCGATTGATAAGATGCAGAATGGTCAACTAGCCAAGTATGATCAGCAACTTTCAGACGGTATGTATATGCACAGTCTCATCAAGGGTCTGGGTCTCCGTAAGTATGCACAGGAGAAACTCAAGCATCCTGATATGTCAAGGGAGAACGTACCGAACTTCTACCGTGGTATGACGGTTGACGCAGAACAGTATGAGCAGATTCTGGCGGGTGAAGTAGACACTATAGAACTTACAGGATGTACGGCAGTTACCTCGTTTGAGGAGGTGGCGGATCAGTATGCTTCATCATCTTGGACGAAGGGTTTTGGAGCGGATAGACGCTCCATTAAACTAATCATAGAGCGTGACGACTACATGGACAATTCGATAGGTATGTTCCATCACAACACCAAGGGTTATGCTCATGGCAATGAAAACATAGCTTTTGAACTCCTTACGGGTAGTCCATCCTTCTACATTAAGTCAGTGCAGGAAGGTGGCAGTAATTTTGATATAGATAAGTCTGCAGACGCTCATATAGACAGAGTGGCATATTACAACCAAGATGCAAAAGAACAGTATAACAAGATTAAAGACATAGATCTTGCAAGTATTTACAATCCGAATGCGATGAATCTCAAATATAACGTTGAAGATGATAATGGAGATCCTATTTTTTATGGTAGCAATTATCTTTCAGCAAAAGAGAGAATGCTTTTAATAAAAGCACAATCAGAAGTGCAGGATTTGAACGGTAAAATAAAAGCATGGGAGAAGCAGTTTTATAAGGACAACATACAGGACTTCTTCAGCAAGATCAAGAATGGTCGTATTAGTCATGCAAACAATGATAAAGTAAGAGAAGAATGGAAAAAAAAGGTAGAAGAAGCATGGCAGAAGTCTGATCTATATAAGCAATATTCTGATATTAAAGACACTGCTCCTGACTACTATCCCATTGACAGATCTCTTCTTAGTGATCTTGAATTGCCCGATGAAGCAGAAAGAAAGAAGATTGATCAGTCTTATTCAGATCCTAAAGTACTCAATTATTATAAAGGTCGAGGACTTTTAAATCCTGTAGAGGGCATAGGCTCAACATGGAGTAGTTCGTTTGAATCACAGTTTGAGCGTTGGCGGGATGCTCAAAAGAAGACAGGCGGTAGGCTTACCATGAAGATGTTCCTTGACAAGAGGAAGCCTTTAGAGAAGTCTTATAAGGCGCAGGTTGACAAGACTGAAAAGGAGTACAAGGACTATGACGGTTTCTACAAGTGGCGAAATCAAGTAATGCAGGGTATTCCTCAAGCAAGAGAGCGGGTTGCTTCTGAAATCAAGCAGGAATATGGTCTCACCGATGATGAAATGGAAGGAATAATCAACAGGTATAGTAATGGAGAAATAATAAGTTTTAACCCATGGAATACAAGTGATTTGCAGAGATTATCTGCGGAAAAACGGAGGGAGTTAAGCGATCATATCCGAACACTTGAAAATAGTGTGCCTAAACTCTCTCCTCATGGTATTACCTTCCATAATGAATACGGTAGGCATCTTGATCCTGCTAGTAATCCGTTCGTCTCTGACGAATTGAAGAAGTCTCCTTACTTCACCAAGAACGAGGAGTACCCAGTTAGCCGATACGATCAGTTGGCTAACATGCGTAAGAACTATGAAAATGCAAAGCGTGAAAATGAACTGATCGCCAAGTATAACATCTATAATACCCCTAAGAGTGAGATTCAATCTAAGTACGATGAATCGCAGAATAGGTATAATGACATTAAGGGTGCTATGAATAAATATGTAGCAGACAAATGGTTAAAAAAACAGGGGTGGGATCTTGAGAATCTATCACCGACTAGACAAGAAATGAGAGATAGTCTCTATAGGGGTAGCATGCGTTATTTAAGTCAAGATGAAAGAGACGACTATGATAAATTAGAAAAAGATGTAGAAGAAAAGGATAAAGAGTATCAGAAACTTAAGAAACAGAGGGAAGAAGAGGAAACTCTTAATAGTGAGTTGGTTTATGCATTGGGTATTTACGGAGACTATGCTAGTAAGTTGGCTGACATGCATAAATCTTCTAAACCTCTAGAAGTATACGTTGTCTGTGGTCGTGGTAAGAAGTCCATAACCACAGGACCAGACGATCAGTTGGAGGATGATAATGGCGACAATCAATGATAACGGTGAGGGATTAATGATCCCGATCATGCGGTGCGGAGACCTTCTATACTGTCAGCAGTCTGACGGTGAATACCAGATCTGTGAGAAGGGTATTGGAGTAGTGCAGTCTCTTGGGTATGATGAACCCACACCAGAGTTTGAAGCTGAACTGGAGGAAATGGGATTCATTAATCTCTAGTCCTCTCATGAAAACTAAAATGTAGGGGTTGGGTAGTGCCGTAAAAGCATTGTATTTCTCCCACCACACAATGCTTTCCCCTTCTTTTAAATACTTGACAACGAGACGAAGGTGTGTTATAATAGAAGTATGAAGAGAATCGACGTATTGAAGGATACTGAGCAGACACTTGTAAACAAGGCTTATGAAAAAGGTCATATCAGCCATCGTAAAGATGGCGATTGGCAAAAGACCAATGACGGTTGGAAAAGAATCAGTGGTTATAATAAAGATTCTCACCAATGGCAATCAGACAAAAGGCAGAAACCTTTAACCGCAGATCAAATCCAAGAATTACAACAGATTAGTGACATCGATGAACGCAAGAAGCGACAGACTGAAATGCTCTCTCAATCTGCTCCTGCTGAAGAGTATGGTGAGATCACTGAAGAAGATCTTGTCGAAACTTCGGCAACAAAGGATATGTCGAAACATGATGTGAATGACGCAATAGACAAGGTATTTACTACTTACGATGAAGACGCTGAAAGACTGTTTGGTACAAGACGCAGTAACGAACTAAAGGGTGGTCTTGTTGGAGAACCAAAAATCTCATATGGAAGCGATGGAAAGATTGTTCCTGCAGACAGGAAAGGATTTGACAAGATAGTACACTTCTACATGGATAAAGCGGGTGTTGAAGACACACCCGAAAATTACAAACATGCATACAGGTTTATTAAAGGTATGGCTATAAATAACCATTTACTAAACAATGTTAATAAATCTTATCGTGATATGAGGTCTGCTCCTGTTACTAAGAATATGGGGTTCTAAATGAAGAAGATTTCCATCCATACAAGACAATCGGATGCTTCTCTCGTTGAAAAATCAGTAGACGGAGTGAAGCATCGCTATGTATGTGGGATAGCTTCTGGTACTCGTATCGATCAGCACGGAGAGCGTCTCACCCAACATTGTATTGACAGTATTGTAAGGCAGTGTAATGAGGGTGACATCCTGCTCTACGCTGACGTTCACGGAGTTAAGGCTAGTGAAGACATTGGAATTCTTACAGATTTCCACCTCGACGAAAAGGGTGACTGGATCGTAGAGTTCCGCCTATATGATGAAAGTGATAAGGTAGACACGAAGTCTCTCGAAACCGCAGACAAGTTATGGAAGCAGTTGAACGGATTTCCACCCTACAGGAAGCCACGTCGTAAGGGCTTCTCGATTGAGGGTTACGTTCCCGACGAGAATGGAATGGTGGAGAAGAAGGAGAACTTCGGCATCATCGACGACATAGTGCTTGAGGGTGTGGTGGTAGTACCCGAACCCGCTTACCAAGATTCAGTCATTCATGCCGTGTACAAGGCTCTCGGTGAAACTCCCGAATGGACAAAACGTAAGACCATTCGTGAACAGTTGGCGGACTACGACGACGAGATCAATCCAGACATATTGCAGGCAGTGTTGATGCCTACCCTGCAGACTACAGTGCAGGAGTTGCAGGATGCAGATCCGCAGGATATAGAGATAGAAGTCAGATCAGTATTGGGTGAGTATGTTGACCTTATGGTCGACTACATAAAGAATAATCAAGCCCTCTTTGTACAGGGATCTTCTACCGATGTGGCAAGTCCATATTCGGCTTCACAGGGCGATGGTGACACCATAGTCAAACTGAAGATTGAGATTTCAAAGTGGGCAAAACTACAAGGAGTGGCGAAATGAAAAGATCCACAAAGGCTAAGGTAAATAAAGCCCTTTCACCAGAAGAGAAGGCAATTTTGGGAAATATCCGTTCTCTTCTTGAACAGTTGGATTCAGAAGAAGTCTCTGAAGACACGGATGAACTTGCAACGGACGAAGCGGACGTAGCTATGTCTGATGATCCAGACGACGTAGCAGAAGTGCCCGAACCAAGTCCAGAAGGTGACGACGATAAGAACGTTATGAAAGCCTGCGACGATGAAGACGACGACGGTACAGTCAAGAAGTCTTCTACTCCAGACGAAGTGGCGAACAATGATGCAGACAAGCGTATGAATGCAGAGGACACAGACGTAGAGAATGCACTGGCAGTCTTGAAGTCATACCTCACGGGTAAGACGCAGGTACGCAAGTCAGCCAACAACTATGCCCGCCTTGAGAGAAAGGTAGACAACCTTACTACCTGTGTAGAAGGTATGTTGGAAGGCTTCGGTATGGTAAGTACACCTTCTCCAGTACGTAAGAGTACGCAGGCTCTGGACAGGGCAAGGACTATCGTTAACAAGAGTGCCCAGAACGCACAGAGGGAGGGAGACCTTTCCGACGTGCTGACATCCCTCTTTGGAAACTAAGTAAACTATAGGAGATTACGATGAAAGGTTTAATCGAACAGTACAACGCTTTGGGTGCACAGAGGAAATCCCTCATACAGAAAGCACTCACTACACAGGCGGGATCGGGTGAAGCACTCATCCCAGAGAAGTTGGAGAAGATCATCACTAACACAGTGGTACGTCTTTCACCAGAAATGGCAGTCATTCAGCCCGAATTTGACAACCAGAAGTGGCATGACTTCAACAGGTTGATCAAGTTACCTCGTGCGGGTGGCTTTATGGGTGAAGGTGCAGTCACACCTACTTCACAGGGTAGCTATCAGAGGGCTTCAGTGGAACTCAAGATCCTCCGTAGGAAGGGTGCAGTAACCAACTTCCTGCAGGATTCTTCAAAGAAGTTTATCGACGCTTCTACTGCGGAAATGGAAAACCACTTGCAGGCACACGTATATGACATTATCAATGCCCTCAAGTTTGGTAACGCAGGATCCAACAAGTATAGCTTCGACGGTCTGGACAAGATCATCAAGACGAACCGTGTTAACGAAGTCCGTGGCGGTACGGTACCGACAGACCTTCAGTTCCTCGACGACATGATCGACGCTAACATCCGCAGAAACGGTGCAGGACACAACAAGGTGCTCATGATGTCACCAGAGATGCAGTCTCTAGTCTCCCGCCTGCTTACCAACGTACGCTTGATGCAGGGAAATGCAGGAACTCTCGGACACGTAGAGATCAACGGTGGTTGGAGACTTGCCACATACCGTGACATCCCGATCCTTCCTGTAGCGGACATGGGCGGTAACAGTACTACCATCGGTACTGTAACACTGGTAGCGACGGGAGAAGGAACGGTTCCCGCAGGCAACTACTTCTTCCAAGTGTCAGCGGTCACACTCGACGGTGAAACGCTCGCTTCTACAGAAGTAACCAACACATATGCGGACAGCCTGCACTCTGCAAAGTTGACATGGACTGCCGTGGACAACGCTTCCTACTATAAGATTTACTGTGGAAAGACCACGGGATCAGAGAAGCTTGTTGCAGTAATTCCTGCTTCCACATACGACGGCACTGGTACTTACGTATCAGACGTTACGGGAGTAGAGATCACTACAGATCCTTCAGTAAAGAACCCGACACTCAAGGTAGTGGCAGAGGGAACTTTCGTAGACCCGAACATCACTGCTTCAGTAACGGACGCTATGGCAAATGACCTCCCGCTCGTAGCTACAGGCGGTGTGGCTCCAGAAACAGTCATGCTCTGGGACTTGGACAAGTATCAAGGTCTCGGCAAGGTTCCATATACAAACGCAGGTGGCGACAAGTTCGGTGGTCTGGTAACCATGACACCACTTGCCATCACGGACGACAACATCCCGTTCATGGTTAAGTCTTACCTCGCTCTCTGTGATTCGTTCGAAGCAACTTCCTACATGCACAGGGGTCTTCGTACAAAGTGAGTTTGGTAACCCGCAGGGAACTGGTCGCCTTAAGGAAAGAGGTGACCGTTCCCAAGATGGAGGTCAGAGAGGAGCAGAGGGAGGAACGGGATGAAACCTTATGGCGGATGTTCCACCCAGACAGTACTACCGCTGACCCCATCAATGCAGAATTTGACTATAACGGTTATCACGTAGAAATAAAAGATGGTGTAGCCTTGATCCCACAGTGGCTCGTAAAGGACTTTGAGGGAATGGGCTACACCAAAGGAAGGAAAGATGGAACAGAAGCTTTCGGATACACTTGTTAAGGCAATAGACCGCTCAAATCCGATGATGCAGAACCTACAGTTGGCATCTCGGTTCAATGCGTTGGTGGAATCTGGTGGCGGTGACGTAGTCCTTGAAGACAACAAGGCAGTCACCATTGATGCTTCTACTTATTCTGCACCTGTAGAGGTTACACCTACTTCGGGTAAGGATGCCATGAAGAAGACTACAGTCACATTGAGTAACATCCCTTCACCGACTGCCAATACGTATATTTTTTACCATTGGTACAATGAAGATATGCATATGGGTTATTTCACACTGTCTGAAAGTCCACAGGTTGGTGACAACGCTTATCTTGAAAATGACAGTGGTGGACCTGATGGAAGTGCCAGCCCTTCGAAGATAACTTCAGTGGGTGACACGAGTATCAACATTGACGATGCAGTGGTGTCTAGGGATGAAAGTGGAGACGTTACTTTCACAAAATCGTGATTGGGGTCCATTAACAGATACAAATAGGAGGTAGAACATGCAGGGCATGTATAGCATTCTAATCAAGTCCAGTGATAAGAAATACGCTTATCACACTAATACGGACGGTTCAAGGTTTTCGGGTAACGATGAAGCGGTAAAGGCAAGACTTACTGAACTCCTCAACACCTACCCGATTTCTGCCCTTGAAGTGGTACACAACGTGGTACTTACACCGACACTTGAGATTGAGGACGTGGCGTAATGGATGCAGAAGTGGAGAAGAGATTGGATCAGATCGACAGTAAACTCGATGAACTCTACCAGTTGCAGTTGAACAATGCCCAACAGGACATACGGCTGACCAACGTGGAGGAATCCATCAAGGAACTCAAGGAACTGAAGAAGCAGACTGCAAACATGTGGCTCGCTCCCTTAATCTCTTCCCTCATCTCTGCCCTAATTGCCTACGTGGTGTCGGGAGGACTAGGAGTATGACATGTGGAAGAAGGTTGTTAACTTTGTTGCTATTGCTCTGTTGTTGTTTTTCTTCGTACTCACAGGAATCCAGTACTATACCAACAGAGATCTCAAGCGATCCTTGGATAGATATAGATCTGATCTTGAATACGCTAGAGGAGCAAACGAACGGTATGCAGACACTTACCGAAGAGCAACAGAAACAAATAGCGAACTTGGAAGATGCCTATCGGAACATGTCACTACTCTATCTCAACTCCGAAGCCAACTACAGGCAATTAGAGCAAGATATGAACAAATGTCAGCAATCCTTGAAAGTCTGGCGGACAGTGGGTGTGACCTCACTAATACTGACGGCACTGGCGACGGTGGGGATGGTGATCTGTAATGCACAGTGAAGTAAGGGAACTCCTAGAAGCCTATGAACTCAACACCTCACACCTCGTCATGAAGTCTGGTATACTGGCAGACGGCAAGCTTACGTGCGATACCAGTGGCATACACGTAGGAGATGAAACTCCCTACGGCAGGATTACCTCACTTGACTTTGAGGTGGTCTGTGAGAGACCGATTACTGAACTCCCGCTTAGGGTGAAGGTTTACGATTACGTGACCGACAGTTTCATAGACAAGACCTTTGAGGAGCAGGTCAAGCCTATAGTGCTCCGCTATGCTCCACTGGAAGCTACGGAATGTGAGGAACAGTTACAGTCTCACTATGGCAGGGTCTACCTCTCACACCGTGACATAATAGACATACTGGAAGTGGACGGTGGCACTTTCGACGTAGACAAGAAGCAGGGGATACTGATGGGTTCCTTCCCACCTCTGGTCAAGGTACGTTACACCTACGGTGGGGAATATGCCGACGTGCACAGGGCATGCGTCCTGCTTACGGCTAGCTTCGTACTGGGGTTCATCGGGTCTACCACTGGTGGCGGTAGTCTCAACGTACAGGGCTACGGCAGGAATTACGGTGCTCGTGGCAAGTATAACGACATACGGCAGGAACTGGATCGCAACGCATATGAACTCCTGCAGAAGCATGTGGTGGGTATGATATGAGGACTGACTTGGAAAGACGGCAGGCTCTGGTAGACGTACGCAACGTCTGCCGTGAATGGGGGCAACATCTAGACTTCTTCCTACGTTCAGAAGCAGACCTTAAGAGGGGTACTCTAGGTACGGTTATCGGTCACAGTCTGAAGTCTTTCCAAGTGAGTGCTTATCCCATCAACCGAAATCCAGACGAGAAGGCTATGACCAAGGCGGGTCTCTCTGGTGAAGCTTCAGCACTCATCTATACGTCAGCCTTGGAATGGGCTGACCTCGGACTGTTGGATCTCGACGACTTGATACTCGACGAGTTTGACATATCACGCATGACCGTAGCACTGGACGGAAAGGAGATGAAGGTATCGCAGGTAGGGTTCACCGACCGTATCAATGGAACTCCCACCTACGTGACCTTTGCACTGAAATGAAGTACAGTCAGAACGTAAAGGCAGTACAGGCTAGGATCAGACGCTTGCCCAAGGTCTACGAAGACCATATGGAATCCTTCCGCAAGAAGGATGCAGACGCATTCATAGAGTACTGGAAGTCTGGACTGCTGAACGACGAATTTAAGCTTACTCCCCTGTCAGACGCTACCATTAGGCGGAAGATCCGCTTGGGCATGGCTAAGCCACAGAACCCGCTCTATGGTCTGGGTATGGAAGGAGCCTACACCTACATCAAGGGCATGCGGAAGTTCCGTACCTCGAAGGGATACGTGGTACGCATGACAGGCAAGCATCACGACAGTGAGATAGACAACCACGGCTTGCTGATGATACACGAATATGGGTGCGTGTTGAAGAACGGTGGACGCATCCCGCCAAGACCTGCCATGCACAGGGCATATGAGCGGGTCTTGAAGGACATCAAGGAGCGTGACAAGTCCATGGTGAAGTCGATCAACCGTTACTTGAGGACGGGTGAATGGAGCGACTGATTTCTTCCCTCACCTCTCTGGGTGACGTACAGACGGAATTTAGGACGATACTCTGTGAGATACCAGACTACGTGGGCAGGCTACCCGCTAGCCTGCAGGTGTACATACCAGAGGGTTCTCGTGGCAAGGTGATACACCTACCAGTACAGGATCTGGGTGAGGGTATAGACCTCGCCATCAACGCATGTAGCCTGTGGCATCCGCAGAAGACACTGAAGAAGAGGGGAGAAGCCCACTACGGACTGAAGGTGGACGGTGAGACCTTTGAGGTAGCCATAGGAGACTACGACACGGTGACGATCCCCTACAGACCGTTCCAACATCTGGACATAGTGGTGCTTTCGGATGAAGCCGACGTGCTGATCCTCAACGACTTGAGGGCAGTGATAGACGAACTCCCACAGGACGTACTACAGGGCTTCATGAAGATGGAACTCCCCTACTATCCCATTGGGCAGGTTTCAGTGCAGATGGGTGACAGGAAGGTGACGTTGCCCGACATTACGAACGTAGTGGAGGGGGCAGTGATCCTCATAGGTGACCACAGACACCAGATCAAGGGTCTGGCGGGAGACGTGGCTACACTGGAGGACACGCAGGCGGGAAACCACATACTTGAGGACTACCAAGGTGAATGTTACCTCGTAACACCCATCACCATAGGGTACTATGACCAAGACCTCAAGTTGCCGTCAGTGGTAATCTGGTTTTCCTCACCGACACCAGACCTTAGGGCGATCCGCAGGGAGCCTTACAGGGTGTTCGGCAACAGTGCCTACGTCAAGGAGCGTACGCAGTTTGAGAAGTGGACTGTCCGCATAGAGGTAGTGGGCGGATCACCAGAGATGGTGCAGGCGGTAGCCACCTACGTGCGACAGTTTCTGGAGGGAAACAAGGTCTGGGTCAACGGCAAGAGGTTTACCTTTGAGTGGACGGATTCGGCAGTGGACACCGAACCTTCTACCTATCTGGAAATTCAGCCGTCAGTGGCTTATAGCATAGAGATTACTTTGCAAGAGGAGATGTTATGGCAGACAATACAAATGGGATCGGGGAAGGTAAGAACAGTACTCCCAACCCTAAGAAGAGACGCACTTACGCTAGAAACCTTGCTTCCCAACCAAGGGAATTTAAGATCAGTGGCAAGTGGTACAGATGGAATGCCTGTGGCACAGAAGGTGACACCTTAGACGTTACAGGAATCAATTTGGGCAGGTATGCCAAGTACTTTGAAATAAAGGAGCGGTAAGATGAGGAGATTGGGTGTTTATGGTGCAAATCTTCCCACCAAGAAGGAGAGGTCAGTAGTCCTCGCAGACTTTAGCATAGCGGGTCTGATAGGATACTTTGACAGGCAGTACAACAAGGCTTTCCAGTTGAGGTCTGACATAGAGGGCAAGGCAGTCTTCGGTGAGCAGACCAACAAGAACTACTACGGATGGGATTGTCTGAACGGATTCTTTGCCAACCTCAAGGGGTCTTCGGGTTCCATCTTCGTGCTCTCACCTGTCGGAAAGGATGCGGTACAGGCATCTTCCAGTGCCAAGAACGGTGCGGACGAAGACGTACTGACCATCAAGTCTGCCTACTTTGGAGAGGACGAATACGGCACTTTTGCCAACCGTACGGGATATACGATTGAACAGGGAGCCTACTTTGAGACCCCTGTACTCGCATACGACACTAAGGTGTTTACCGTAGATTCATGTGCGGGGCTTCACGTCGGTGACATCGTACGTGCACACTACGTCGGTGCAGACACGGGTGCTGACACCTATACCACCATCGTAGCCATGTCAGAGACGGACAAGACCGTGACGGTAGCAGACGCAGTGACCATGGCAGACGTAGCAGACTACGTGTTGCAGGGCATGGGCTTTAGGCTTCGGACATACCGCAAGTCACTGACAGGCATCGTCTCACAGGTAGACAAGACGCTTGGAGAGGTCTGGTGTACGCTCAACGTGGACGATCCAGATCACTACGTCGCACAGGTCTTTGGACAGTCCTCCTACATCAAGGTGCAGGTCAACACCACCACTACGGTAGTGGCAAGCAAGCTTCCAGTGTCAGCAGATCTGGTATACCTCACTGGCGGTACTACAGGCACTATGCCTGTAAGCGTTGAATCTTGGAAGCCCTACTTCCAGATGTTTGACACCCTGCCTATACGCATGGTGGCACTCTGTGAGACTGCAAACGATCAAGTGCAGTCAGCCTTGGAGCAGTACTGCAAGGATCGTGACGACAATCCGATAGCGGTACTGGTGGCACAGTACGGACTGGAGGAAAAGCAGGACATGATCAATGTCGGCAACTTCTTCCAGAGGTCAAATGAGGTGGACGCACTGATCGTGGGTAACTGGCTCGGTGTACCGAATCCCTTCAGTACTTCTTCCATCGCTCCAGACCGTGAGATACCGTGTGTGGGTCACGTCATGGGTGAGTGGATCTACTCCATCATGCAGAACGGAGTTCACTCATCGCCTGCCCGAAAGAACTGTGTGATGGTAGGCATAAACTCCGTGATCGGCTATACCGCAGACAAGGACGAAGACCGAACAGACCTTGCCGACGCAGGAATCAACGTTATACAGAAGTTGAAGGGCAAGGGGTTCATACTCCGCAATGCGTTCACTCCGTCCACCGCCAAGGAGTTTAGGTACTCCAACGCAGTGATAGAGAGGAACTTCATCAAGGTGTCATGCGTGGAATCCCTGCAGGACAGTGAGAACACACCGAACACCATAGCCAACGTCCGTGAGGACAGGATGGCAGTATTGCAGTTCATGAACAAGCTATGGCGGTCTGGTAGCAACGGCTCAACTAAGGAAGGTGAGACCTTCGGACAGTATGAGAAGGAAGACGGCACACTGTCCACCACAGAGGATGCGTTTGAGGTAATCGCAGACGCTTCAAACAACAGTGTGGCTACCCTGCAGGCAGGTGAGAGGAACATCGACATCTGGTTCATGTTCCCTGCTCCCGCAGGCAGTATCAAGGTTGGAGTTGGTCTTATATACAAGACGGTATCGTAAAGACACAGGAAGGTATCTTCCTTGCACTCTCTGGGGTTTGGGAATATTCAAGTACCACCTAGGCTTCCAGAATGCAAGGAAAATACCTCTTTTAATTTCTTAGATAAGGAGAAACAGATATGCAGAACGGATCTATGGCAGGTAAGATTAAGGTGCTCTATGACGGTGAGGAAATAGAGGGTCTTACGAAGTTTGGTGATGTGCCACTTGAGAACGGCACTATAGACGTACCTACCTTCAATCGCATACGCAAGATACAGTCTGGTGTGACCACCATGCCCGAAGTACAGTTGACGTATGAAACCCGCAGGAACACGAATACACGCAAGTTCTTCAAGGACTACTTTCACAAGAAGGAAACTCACGACGTTACCATCATCAGATGTGACGCAGACGGTACGGAATATGACAGGGAACTCTGGTCAGCAGTAGAATGCAATAAGTTCTCTGAAAACGAATTCGACGCAGGAAGCCCGACTTATGCCTGTATCAACGTAAGCCTGCTTCCATATGACATAACACCAGTAAATTAAGGAGAAGTCTCATGAAATTGCCCGTTAGGATCAGGTATAAAGGTGAAGACATTGAAGACGTGGAACTCCGTGAAATGTCTGGAGCGGACATTGCGGAAGTGAAGAGGGTCAGTGCGAACGGAGACATGTATTCAGCGTTCCTTGCGTTTGCAGTGTCCTGTACCAAGTCACTCGGTGGCGTGGAGGACAGGCAGACCATCAAGGAAATTTATAAGGGTGCACTGTTTGACACCGTCTATGCAGTCGCCATAGCGGGTATGGCTCTAACCCGTGGAATCAACACGATAGAGGGCAGGTACAAGTGCAAGTGCGGAGCGATCGTAGAGCACATGGGGGAGTTTGCAGACCCCCTCCCGCAGTATGAGCCACAGGACGGTGACGACGTTCCGTTTGACTGTGACGAGATCACCATCACGAACAGTAAGTCTGGTGAGGTGATGTTCTCATGTGAGAAACTGCTCATGCGTAGACCTACCGTTCAAGACCTCATAAAGGCTTACAGGGTCTATCCAGACGACGACGCTTTCATGCAGTTTGAGACGTATAAGAACTGCATTCTACAGGTGAACGGAAAGGACATCTCTGAGAAGGAGAGGAATTTATACGGTGACTTGATCTTTAAGAAGATGTCTGTAAGCAACCTCCGTGCACTGGGGCAGGCACTCAACATTCCTGTCGGTAAGACTGAATGTGTGTGCCTTAAGTGTAAGAACAGGTGGACGGCTGACCTTGACCTCACCAATTTTTTCGACTTAGAAGCGGACTAGATGGCATAGTTCCGCTTAAACGCATATTCGACGCCATAGACATAGACGACGAAGTTCTACTCATGGAATCCGTGGGCTTGAGTAACGTCACATATACTAGTGCAGACTTCTTCCTACATCTCCCTTGGAGGTTGTATGAGAGGATAAGGACAGAGGTGGACAGATGGAAGACGAAGAGATTAAATTCCCCTTCGACGTAGAGAATTTCCAGAAGGCAGTGAACAAGATGGAGCAGAGTATGTCTACCATAGGGAGTAAGATGGTCTCCTTCGGAAAGACCATGAAGGATTCTGTCTCCGCAGGGATCATGAACGCCACCGCCAAGATTGGTCTGCTCGTCAAGGGCTTTAAGTCCATCATGAACAACATACCAGAGATCGGAAAGGGCTTCAAGCTTGCTTCAGAGATTATGAGCAGGGAATTCTTCTATCCGATTAGGCAGTTAATCCTGCCATACCTCCAGAAGATGCTCGACTGGGTGCGTGACCATAGGACACTGTTTGCCAAGTGGGGTACGGCAGTAGCTGACAACTTGAAGATAGTGATTAACGTGGTAAAGACCCTCTGGCAGTCACTTAAGGACGTAGTGGAAATCCTCACGAATTCACTACAGAAGGGTCTTGGAACTAGTTTCAAGACACTAGAGGAGTTCATGCGTGTCTTACAGGTGAAGATAGCATTCATGACACTGTTTATCGGAGACGCAATCAAGGCACTTGTAGAGAAGATTCAGCCTACATTCTCATATATCATAGAGACTGGTGCTAAGGTACTGGGATTCTTCGGTGACCTGCTTAGTTCATGGATGAAGTTGAACGATCACGGTCATAGCCTGTGGACCGTCCTAGACAAGATCTACGTAATCTTCGACAAGATCATCCGCTTTATAGGCAATGCGATAGCGGGATTCTTTGAAGGTCTCCTTGAGCCGTTGAAGCACATCATGACACCCCTACAACATATAGTAGACTGCTTCGACAGGCTCCTCGATGCACTGGGTCTCAACGATAGCAGTGGGGTACGTGGAGCGTTTAAGTCTATCGGTAGTATACTGGGTGGTGGATTACTCACTGCGTTCTATGCTCTGGCGACGGTACTTGACACCATCGTATCTGCCGTCATGACCATCGGACAGTTGGCGGGAGCGATTAAGGACATCTTTACGGCAAACTGGGATAGTTTAAAGGGCAGGGGTTCGGAGATCGCAGACCTGTGGAAGCAGTATGGGGAAAGGCAAAAGCATCAGTGGGCGGACGAATGGTACAAGGACCTCTTTGAGAAGGGAGATGAATTAAACACACAGAAACAGACAAGTGGTGGTGGTGCAGGAAGAAGCTTTGAGGTAAATGACGCACTGATCACCAAGAGGGGTGAGGTCATTAACCTCAATCCTGCCGACAACGTATACGCTTTCAAGGGAATTCCAAACATGGGGTCCAACATATCTGCTCCTGTCACTGTGACGATCAACGTCACCGCTACGGAAGGTAACGCACAGACGATAGGTCAGCAGATAGGGACTGGTCTTTCCAAGTCATTCGTAGACAGGCTCAAGGAACAACAGATGTTAGGAGGTTGGTAATGGCTCTTCCATGGTTCATATTTGACCTTACAAACAAGCAACTCATTACGTCCAATACGATCCCGCAGGGTGAGATAGGTGACGACAAGAACGTGATCTTTACGGAGACACCAATATTGGGCAATAACTTTGCTCCTGTCAGTGCGGGTGCGAACGGTAACAGGAAGATCTCCATGCAGATCCCGATAGTCAACCGTGGATATGAGGGCAACATAGGACTGATAGAACAGTTCAACCTGCTCCGCAACAAGTCTAGGGGCTTCTTGGGTCTGAAGCATAAGAACCAGTGGGCGAACAATCCCAAAGTGCTCTATTACTGGGGTATAGGCAGTGTGCCACTGGAATACTACGTGACCAAGTGCTCAATTCAGCACACGAGCAACATGGTTAATGAACTGGGATTACCACAACACAGTATCGTATCCCTTGAACTTACTCTAGACGAGACCTCTTTCCTGTATAAGATAGAGGAAATCTACCGTGACATAACTGCGGTACTGGGCGTCGGTCAGACGGCATGGCAGATGGTGAGGGGATACCTATGAGATACTTTGATATACCAGAAGTTACGTTTACTAACGCATTGGGCAGGTCAGTCAAGATCAAGGATCTATTGCCCATCCCACCACATTCAGACGACAGTGTAGTGCTTTCAATTGCTGAAAACGACGAACTTGACGAAATAGCGACAAGGACTGACATCTATGGGGAAGGATATGAGAGCAAGGCATACGACATCTTCATAGAGAACGTAGAGGAACTGACGCAGAATGACTTCAACATGAACAGATTGAAGAGTTTGAGGATACCTTCATGATAAAGCAGTTTGACGATTTCTGGTGGCAGGTGAAGTCCTCTGACATGGATACGAACATAATCAACCAGAACCGCATCATATCCGCTTCGGTCGTAGAGACCATGGGAGAGATGGATTCCTGCAACATCTCCATGCTTGATCCCAACGTACTCTATTCACGTATCTTTAGGGGCGGGGTAGAGTTCACCTTTGACTGGGGTACTAGTAAGGACAAGCGTGGGGCGATCCGCTTCTACGTCAACAGTCCGTCTGGTAGCGGAAGTGCCAACGGACAGGTCGTATTCAACATGCGTGGACAGGCTACTGACGGTGGGATAATGTACGGCAGGTACTTCAACACTGGCAACAAGGGTGAGGTGGTGGCTTCTGTACTCAAGGAAATGAACGTACTGGACGCAGAGATAGACTTCAACCGAATGACTGAACCTGTCAACAACGACTGTAAGATAGGGCAGGGCAACAACGAGAGTAACTTCAGATTTCTGGCTAGGATGGCAAGCGAATGGAGGTGTGTCTTTCGCATAGGGGTAACCAAGAAGGGTATGAAGTGTGCAGTGTTCTGTGAACCTTCAAGGCTCTCCACAAAGTTGTTTCAGCAGAAGATAGCCTTAAGCCCATGTTTCCTTGAATATGGTGGGGGCATGGCAAACGTGATCAACTATTCATGGCAGGACAACTCACTGGATTCCGCACAGGGCAGTGCGGTACAGACCAGAATGATCAACGGTGAGATCCAGTACTTTAGGTATATAGCCAAGGATGAGACTGTAGTCACTTACAGGTTGAACGAAGAAGCAATCAACGCAGAATGGCAACAACAGGAGAGCATGCAGGACAAGGCATCCTTCATTGCCGATATCATGAAGGTAAAGACTTTTGAAGAAGTGAAGAGGTTCTTCATAGAGGATACAATCACTACGGCTCCACAGGGTTCTGGACTGACCGTCAAGGTGCACATGTTCGGTGACATCAACGTGACAGCAGGACAGACCGTTACCTTTGGACAGGGATTTCCAGACAGGATCGGAGCGAAGGATCGCACTTGGTACATCAAGTCCGTCACCCACTCCATGGACAACAACGGATACTTCTGCGACTTGGAAATCGTAGATTCCTTCGTGCTCTTCTCTTCGGGGATGGTACTATGAACGAGTTTGAGACGATTAGGCAGATCATTGCCAACGCTACACGGTACATGAAGACCTATCTGGGCAAGGTGTTGCAGGACGTAGATCCAGAAGGTAGGGGTCGTGTGATGATAGCCATTCCAGACCTTGGCATACTCACTCCTGCAGAAGGGGTGTGGGCGGACGTAGAGATGCCCGTAGGTCAGAACGTGTCACCCAAGAACGGAGACTGGGTGGCGGTTTATTTCTTGAACGGTGACTTCTCAAAGCCTGTCGCTCGTGGCAGGAATTCCATCATCAAGGACAACCTACCAGACAATGCCAACAGGAAGCAGGTCTTCTATGAGGACGCAGACACAAAGATCTGGTATGACGAAGCCAAGCAGGAGATCACGATAGACACCAGTTACAAGGTAAACGTGAAATGTGGTGACGCTACCATAGAGAGTAGCGGTAACGTAGACATCAAGGGCAGTAAGTTTACTGCACTAGGACACTTAGAAGTGACGTGATCCTTGCGTCTCCTAAGTATGGGTGGTACTCTGATATTCCTAAATGTCAGAGAGTTAAAGGAAGATACCTTCTTGTGTCTCGGAAGGGCATTTGGAGCAGACATGAAGTATATAGCCGTACAGGGTTGTCAGTTAGACTGTGAGTTTGCACAGATAGTGACACCACCAAAGGGAACCTATAAGTTGGGTGGCAAGCCTGCCTATGCAGGGGATTTGACCATACAGATCACTGGTTACAGTGGACAGGGAGTGACTGGCGGTACTGGAACGGGTACTTTACAACCTACCTCACAACATGTTAAAATAGAGGGTGAGATGGCAGTACTGGAAGGAGACAAGACTACCGTGCCGATACAGGTGACAGGACAGGGTGGTACGGTTCCAGTAGTGGTCACGATCACTGGAGCAGGACAGACTTACGGTAAGGGAGACTAACATGGACATAGATCACTTCTTTTTCTACGGAATCACAGACCAGAAGACAGAGATACAGGGTGACATGGAACTGTGCCTACTGACACCATATAGGAGCATGTTCTACATGAGGAACTACGGTTCTGAAATCTCCGAATACGAGAACAAGCCCATATCGGAGATTTCCAAGATGTTGCTCCGTTACAACATAGTGAAGGCAATAGCGAACTTCAATGCCTTCACCACCACAGGCAAGTTGGGGTACAGGGATCGCAGGGTGCTCACTTCACAGAATAAGATAGACATAGAGACTAACGGACAGAACGTGGACATACAGGTACAGTATCTGCCCATGTATGACACTGGCAGTCAAGGACAGTTAGACCTGTCCTTAGGAGGAATTTGATGAACAATCCCATCCAATATACGTCACGGACGTTCCAGACGATTCTGGCAGACATCAACGCAGACAGGGAACTGGCAGACAAGCCCGAATGGTTTAAGAGAATGATAGCGGGTGTGGGTGACGTGATGAGCATGTGCCTAGACGCACAGGCGAACAACACGTACCTTGAGACGGCATTCACTAGGGATGCGGTCAAGAAACTCTGTCAGCTGATCGGCTACACCCTTGGGGTACACACTACCAGTACAGGCAAGCTGAAGTTCTACCTGTCAGACAGTACAGTCTTCCCGATTACAGTACCTATGAAGGACCTGTGTGCCATCTATGGCAGGGTGTCGTCACTCCGATTTGAAGCAAGACAGGATGCGACACTCGAAAGCACGGTGGTTACGCTCATAGGAAACGGACAGGGTGACCACATCACTATAAACGAGGATATAGACATTCCCTTTGAAACGTATGACAAGGTGCACGTCTCAACTGGTCTGTCTGGATACTATTACCTCAAGGTAGACGGCAGAGACGTTTACTTTGCAAACAGTGTAAATGACATAAACTTGGGTAGGTGGGTGGCAGTCACTACAGGATCTTATGAATGTAAGCTTTATACACTGACGGTGCAATGCTATCAGCAGGAGCAGAAGGATCCAGTGGTAGTCGGCAACAGTGATGGCAGTACACCATGGCAGGTCTTCCCACTCCCAGACGAACAGGTGTTGCAGGAAACTCTCGTCGTGACCGTCAACGATGAAGTATGGACTAGGGTGGACGACTTCTCTGAAAGCGTTCCCACCTCAAAGCATTACAGGCTTGATTTCAACAATGACGGAACTTCAAAAATCGTCTTTGGTAACGGTACTTATGGAGCCATACCAGAGAACTTTCCAATCTACGTACAGTATGCAATCGGTGGTGGGGCTGATACCAACATTTCAGCCATCAACGTTATCAACGTCTATTCTGGTGGAGCGGAGAAGGTGGAAGGGGTTACTAACGGATCTCCCTTCAGTGGCGGATCGGACGCAGAGAGCATGGAGAGTGCCAAGATACTTGCTCCTGCTTCACTCAAGACACGTGACAGGTTCGTAACCATCGAAGACGGACTGCTACTCCTATACAGGACTGGATATACTTCAATCGCCTACATCTGGAGCAACTTCTATGGATCACTGTCCTGCAAGGTCAACTGTGTCGCTCGTGGTGGAGGGAACCTCTCTGCAGACACCAAGCTTTACCTACAGAACTACCTCAAGGATCGTTCGGTACTGGGCAGTATTGACGTGCATGTAGTGGACACGATGTTCGTACCTGTAGATTTGACCTTGAACGTATCTCTAAATACAGGCTATACGCTTGCCGACGTACAACCCTACTTGCAGATCTGTTGCAAGTTGTTCTTTACCGAATGTGGAAAGGAAATTGTGGACACCTACGAGAGCAACGGACAGGAGAGGGCGATAGAACTCATCAACTCCATCTTTGGTACTGGATTCGCTACGACAGACTTACAGATTAACTCCATGCTCCAATACCTCCAGAAGGTAGGATATCGCAAGTTCGGTGAGACGATATATGAAAGTAACCTCGTCGCCATGGTATCAAGTTGTGTGGAAGGGGTTAACCACCTTACGGTCAGTGACATATTCCCAATTGAAGTGCCTGCTGATGAGATAACGACGATAGGCACATATACCATCACAGAGGTCTAATATGGAGAAGCTATTACCGATACCGACGATAGAGCACATTCCACCATACGACAGGGCGGAGCCACTCTGTGACAAGATGGATGAGATATTTCTTGGAATACAGGGTGACGTGATCACCTTGAAGCACCTGTTGGATCCGTTTGCATGTCCGTCCAAGGTCTTGAACGTATTTGCAAGGTTCCTCAATGCAAACTGTCGGGAGACTGATAGTGAACACATCAAGAGGTCTAGGATCTGGCATGCCGTCACCGACAACAAGCTATTTGGAACGTGGGAACAGGTAAAAGTCACTATAGACGACATCTGTGGGGGAGATTCACAATTGGTCTTTACCGTTCCAGACGACGCATGGTTCCTGTGCGGTGACGGAGACGCAGTAGACAGGACTGCAAAGCCCACTTGGGCAGTGTTTGGTCTCACTGAACAGACGGCACAGACGGACATGTACGGCATAGCGTTAGACGGAGTGCCCACCCTCTGGCAGAAGGGTGTCTTTAACATAGATGTGGATAACGATCACCTTACGCAGAAGGAAATAGCACTCTTATATGAGACACTGTTCCCGATTACACCTGTCGGCATGACCATTGCCGTAGGCTATGTGGAGGGAACTAAACTTATACCATACTTTACATTAGGAGCGTTTCAATGACACACTTTAATCATGACTGGGATACGACAGTCACACCCGCAATACCAGTAGCAACAGGAGATCGCTACTACGCACAGGACTTGAATGACGACTTCAACTACTTGCAAAACCTGTTGAGTGAGATGATCTATAGACACAACGGCACAGTAAAATTACCCACCGTAGAGAGATCAGAGGGTTACTTGTCTTTCAGTGGTGGACGTGCGGTTTTCAAGAAGAACACTCAAGTCCTTGACGACAATGAACCCTTTGTGGTTCCACCTAAGACGAAAGCACAACAGATATTTGAGATCGTTGATCTTACAGACACCACACTTGCCATTCCGCAGGACAACACTGACTACTACATTGTAGCCGTTCCGCAGAAGCAGTCATTGCTGACGAGGATTAAAGCAATCCTTACAGGAGGTTATGCTTCAAGGATTAAATATACTGCTATTCCATCACTTGTACCGTGCACGGGAGACTATACCCTGTCTGGCATGGATGCAGGTGGATACATCATCTTAGGAGCAGTCAGAAACAGTGAATACATGTTATTCCGCAACCCTACAAACTTTGAGGACAAATCCTTTGACTACGAAGAGTTTATAAAGATTCCTGTTTGGAATGGTGACCTTGGAATACATTCAGAACTCTTACAATCTGCAACAGGCAGTAGCAGTATCAAGGGATGTAGTGTAACAGTTCAAGGTGCATCGGATGGCAGTGCCATTTCATCTGGTGAGTTCTACAACTGCAACATGAGCGTGACTTATCTATATAGAGGATTTACAGGCGGTCATTTCCACAACTGCAAGATTGCAATATCTGGTAGCGGTGATGATGCAGAGAGGGCATTCATCTTTAATTCAGTAGACTACAACCAAAACCCTGTAAATCCTGAAAGTCCAGACTTTGACGGTTGTGACATTAACTTAACGTTAACTACCATACCCAAATACATGACATATGGAGGGAGAGATGATAGTTGGGTTAGTGGGGGTTATATGTCAGCAGGTATTGTGAACACTTATCTTATAAACTGTAAGATCACGTGTTCCATGCTTTACAAAGACCAAGATAAAACTGGTGAATATGGAACAGGAGCAATCGGCTTAGTCTTTGCATACCTCAATGTTTTCATAAACTGCAAAATAGAGGTAAGCGGTGAATCTGCTCCCGAAATAACACCACATAATTATGTGTCGTTCGCTACTATGTTTGTAGCAAACCGAATAGTGAAGAGTATAGTGAGAGCCGTTGCAGGATTGGATATTACAATTTCGGGTGGAAGAAGCGATACGTCTGAATTGAATGATATGTTCGGTGTCTATCCAAGGACATTTTACGAGGATACAGACAAATCATACCCCGATGTATATACATGGACTTTTAATTACTTCGAATCTTCATCGGTCTATCTAGAAAAGACTGTGGGGAGACCAATTAGTCAAGAAGTATCTCAAATAGATCGTTACATCATCTTAGGAGCAAGTTTTAGCAATTGTTCAATAGAAGAGAAATCTGATTTCTATATGTGGCATAGTAGATTACGTTTTACCAACTGCACATATCATGTGTTATTTGTGGGCACTGAATCTAGTAATGCTCCCATTGATTCTAATATAGAATTTCGTCAATCTTATGCAGTAATAGATGTTAGTCAAGTGACTATAACCAATAGCAGTACACATATTATAGGTACTGCTCGTTATAGTGGCAGTACTATAACAATCTGTAAGAAATCCTCCCAGACTGCTCCTACAAAATGGATCTCGCACAATACTTCTTCAGATTCGGGTGCATGCGTCTTATCGCATTTCAGATTTAATAGTGCAACAATGACGACTTCACAAATTGCAGTTGGAGCAGGTAAATATTCAGTATGTGATCGCAATACTACTATTAACTAATTTCTTAAAGATTTTCTTCTCCCTGCGATCTACGGCAGTGCGGAACTTTGCACAGTGCAACTCATGTAAGCCTGTGCAAAGCCTGCCACAGACGCAGTAGAACGGATGTTCGTCACTCACCTCCTTCCGTGCCTGTTCCTTCGCCTGCCTGTGCAGTTTCATGTGTTCCTTAAAAGCTTCCCTGTCCTCGAAATCGATGTTACAAGTACAACACTTCATAAAATCCTCCGTCTCCTAGTATACACGATGGGTGGATTAATTAACCTGCTCCCACTGTATACTAAAACGTGTTTTGGTGTTTTGGGATTCCTACAGTTTGAGGAGCAGAACCCAAAGGCATGAAATCCAGAGTTGCGAAACTCACGGAAGCAGGTTTTGAGATTCCCCTTTTGAAGCTTCCGCCTGTTAGCAAGCAGTCTTTACTGTTATGGCATGCTTTTGGGGATTTCGTATTTTAAGGAGCAGATATATGATATTTAAGGAGATCAACAAGGATCCTAACCTCTACTGCAACTCCTGCTTCAGTAGGGTAGCCAAGGTGACGGTAAGGTTTGGTACCGTAAACAATGCCATAGCGGTAAGGCTATGTGAGGAGTGCTATAATAAGTTCCTACCCTTCAGCAAGGAGGATTTGGAAGACCTGTCGGATGCCGTAAACTGCTACTTCATGTGTGACTTTGGAACGAATGACGTAGAAGCTGACAGGAGGGCATGTGAGCAGAGGCAGAGGATGGTAGTACTCTCTCAAAGGTTAAAGGAGGTGTCTCATGAGGTTCTTTAAGATCAAGACGCATTACGGCAACAGTAGTGATTCACCATACTGGGTAAAGGCAGGATTCAACGAGTACGGTGAGACGTGGGTGAACATGCGTGGCGGTTGGTGCTTGAAGCATGAGGAGGATGAAATCCTCGAAGAGGTGGACATGGAGGAGGACGACTTCATAGACCTTAAAAGGAAGGAGATTTACTCCTATCTCCTCAAGTCAGATTCTGACCTCGGTTGGCTCGCTCCAGACGGAACCTTCTACGGTTGTGACTACGCAAGCCACAGTGACGTTGCAGTGTTCTACTTTAATAAGGATGATCTTGAACTGGAAAAGGCAGGATGGATCAAGGTCTTTAGGAGCGTTGAATCTGGTGAACCCATCTACAGTCAGAGTAGGGTCTCTACTCCTCAAAGGATCTGGCTCGAAGACCATGCCGTCAAGTACGGTTACTGCTAGGAGGCAGACGAATGAGTAAAGCACGAACTTGTATCTATGATATGGATTCATGTAAATATGCCAAATATGAATTTGGTGAGCCAGTTACATCAAAATGTCCTGAATGTAACAGAAATCCAAATAATCAGTCACAAGAAAAATTGAATAATCTAAGATATGAAAATGATAAACCGCCAGTCAGTCCGTCATCAGTCGAAACAAATGATGGAACTGGATACATATATTGTGATGATGAAAATTTAAACAATGAACAGTTATCTTGGACACCTTATTATTCATATGATGATGAATTAAGGAACAACTTAAAGTCTGTTATTGCAAGTCATATGAATATTGATGAAAAGGTAAACATAATCATCGCATTATGCAGACAGATAATGGTTCAAGTTCCCACTGAAAATCCTAACCCATATAATCAGCCGAAGGTGTGGTATTACAACTCAAAACCTGAATATTGTACTAATGCAAAGTGTACTGATGCATCAAAACCAAAGTGGCACAAGGTGTAAGTAACTAAGGGGGTAGAAAAAAATGAGCAAGAGTGCCTATGAATTATTCAATGACAGGGAGCATCCGCATCAAGAGGAATTGGAAAACTTTGCGAACAGGTGCAACGATACATCTAACAATGAATATTGGTTTCGTGCGGGATGGCTTGCCTATCAGTTTATGGAGGCGGCTAATTATGTCAAAGTCCGCAAGGAAGATTTAAGTTTGGACTGGTACAAGGAAACAAAGGCTAGATTGCAGGAGGAAAGTAAATGATTGGATATAAGTGTACAGATAAGGACGGATGTTGCAGAGGTTTTAAGTTTGAGGTCGGGAAGACTTATACTAAGGATACAAAGAAGGAAGATTTAAAGTGTTGCACTGATACAGGTT